>Ga0137435_1000069_pt1 | contig 43387 bp, 62 predicted proteins | sample EasRivERMGT100_2_FD_104904 | JGI IMG/M metagenome (GOLD analysis project Ga0137435, IMG submission 104904) | Soil microbial communities from meander-bound floodplain in the East River, Colorado, USA - East River MetaG ERMGT100_2 | ecosystem: Environmental > Terrestrial > Soil > Floodplain ... | reverse complement strand
TTCATTATAATCCCTATTTGGAAGACGGTAAACATCTGAATAATTTAATCCATGTTTATCACAATACCGTTTAACTCGTTGAGCAAACCTTATACATTCAAGATAATATTGAGTATCCCAAAGCTTCATCGCTTCGGTTGTTTCTGATTTATCAAAAAGCATAACTCTAAGATCTGCTTTTCTAAAATAATCAGCAACTTCACTTGCCTTTTCCCCGCCGATAAACTTAATAAACTGTTTAATTCCATCTGCAAGTTGCGGATGTATTCCGCGGATTGGTGAATGCAATGCTGTACATTTTCTACTCGTTCCCACTGGGACTGTTGAATGGATGACTGTATATTTCGGCTTATAGGTTTCTTGGTATTTTTTAACTTCATTTATAAATGTTTCTGAATAAGGAAAGCAGACGTGCATTATATCTGGTTGTTCAGTATAATAATACGGATATCTTTTATCTATGCCTGAAGGTCTATAAACTTTCAAAACTTCCATCAATGCTCGCCCAACCTCTCCATCACATCCTATAATTAATGTTTTCATTACTTAAAATACCCCATTGGAATCATTGAAGCAACCAAGCCATCTTTAAATTGAACTGGGTTATTTTTTCTTTCAATGATATTTAATTCTCCACGCGGATCAACTCCTGGGTGTAGATAAAAATTATCTCCAAAATATCGCTCTAATGAACGTAGAGATAAAATTCTTCCATCAAAAACTACGTAAGTTCCTGATTTTAATTTATCTTCTAGCAACAATTGATGAATTGTACCGTTTGGCAAATCTATAAAATGATCGTCCTGCATAAAGGGGCCAGGCCCATCGTTCAAGATCAGGTCATAATCTTCTTCTGGAAGTTTATCAAAAACCGAGAGATTAACGTAGGGAATTTTTTCCGTTTGCCAAACTACCACATTTGATTTATGAATAGTAATGTACTTCAAAAGCTCTTCAGGGATTAATTCATTCGCTAATTTAATACATTTATCAGATTGCTCCACACTATCTATATGAAAATCTGTTTCTCCTTTTTCCTTTAGGGCCAATGCAATAATAGAAGCAGAACAACCAATCCCGGTTCCTAAATCTAAAACTTTCTTTATCGGATATTGTTTAACAAACTGATATAACAATTGAGCATTTCTAGGTTGCATAATCCAATTACCTTCAGGATGTTGAGCAAACGAATTATATAAATTTTTAAGATTCATTAGTTAATTTTCCTTTTTACTGAATTTGTTGATTGAGTATAATTTGAAAGAACTTTAACTATTGGTTCTCCAAACTTCTGTTTTGCATCCAAAATCTGCTGATACGATTGATTATAACCATAAAGCAAATTACCACCAAATCTCATTTTATTGGACAAAACCTCACTCTTTTGCCCATTTATTGCAACTTTTACTCCTCTCCCAACTGCGACACCCAACCAATATTCAACACCTGCCTTTTCATAGAAATATTCCGACGAACTGGCTTGATTAATTCCATAAAGTTCTATTTCTTTTGCCCCTTTCAATAGAGCATAAGCGATCATGTAACTGATTGTATTACTGAAATATGGCTGCCCAAATTCCTTAACACACTCTTCAATTGGGAATGCTTCAGACAAAGGAATTTCTTCGTATTTAAACGGAGCAACCAATGGGACTTTCATATTATTAATTCTTTGAATGACCTCGCCAAGATTATTTATACCTGAAACAATCTGAGGTTTTTCATCTAGGACATCCATAATGCAAAGTATATCTGGCCTGATACCATATTTCTCAGCAAAAATATAATCATTCAAAGCAAAGACTATTTTTTCCGTAGCTTGAGGCATCAATTCCCAACCATTGCCAGTACCACATATAATCCATTTTGAGAGATCTTTTTTAATTTCAAACATATTATTTTTTAATTTCCTTAGAATTTTCTAACATTTCTAGCGTCTGAGCTATTATAATAGTTGGGTACATATCGCTATTTTCTACTAATTCTTTAAGTTGAATATAATCAGCATTATCTATTTCAACTTCAATTTTTTTATCATAAAATTTCTTAGCTAATTCATAACCCTTCAATGGACGAAACCCATTTTTTTGTTTATGCGGAGTAAGTGCCATTTCCCCTAAAACCACTCCTAAAGTCAAAGAAGTTTTTTCTCCTCGTTCGTTTGTAGAATTTATCGGTTCTCCTTTTAAATTTATAAATACTTGATTTGGATGAATTTTCATATTAGTTCCTTTCCTAAATTAATTTGTTCTATATACGCATCGACCTTATTAATTATAAATTTATCAGTCTTTTCGCGATCTTCTCTTGTGATCCCACCTAAATGATTTGTCAAAATTAAATTCTGAAGTTCGGATGCGTATTCTCTCAACTCACCTTCATCAATAAAATCTACCGCTGCCCCAGCTATAAATCCTTGCTCTAAAGCCTGAATCAAAGCTCCTTCTGCTACAATTTTACTTCGAGATGTATTTATAAAGTAAGCTGTATTCTTCATTTGTTCAAACATTTCTCTTGTAAAGAAACCTTCATTCTTATCAAGCGGAATGTGAATCGAAACAATATCAGCTTGGCTCAGAGCAGTATAAATAAACAAGTTATTTTCATCAAACCCTAATTTTTTACCTAACCAAAGTAAAAACCGATTCTCTTTTAAAGCAGTATCGATAATATATACCTTCATTCCCAAGCCTTCCGCAATCTGCTTTACTTGACTCCCCACCCGACCTTCACCCCCAATTAATAATAGCTTTTTATCCTTCAAAGTATGCCCCATATACTCTTCTCGATGTTTATATGGAGCATTTAATGCTGTCTTATAATTTCTCATCAATGCAATCATCAGGCCAATCGTATGCTCGGCCGTGGAAGTTACGTTTTTGAGAAATTCAGTTTCTCCTTGCAAGGATATAACTTCAATCCCTCTTTTTCTACATTCCCAAAGATCGATATGATCTAATCCAGTCATAGGACAGCCAATAACCTTTAAATTATTATACAAATCTAAAACCTGAGCATCGATTTTTTCATCTTTTACTATCAAAGCCTGGCCGTTATGTTTAACTTCCATATCGATTCAGATACCTATTTTTAATTTTCTCTTCGATTTCATTGGATACAAATCCTCCAAATCCTCTCATTATATTAACCTTATCTCTCCAATCTGCCAGCTCCTTCAACTCATGCGGTTCTATAGATACAGCATGAGTTGTAACCATCGGACCTTTTTCAAACATCTGATGCGGGATCTGAGGCAAATACCGTGAAAGACTAAAGTGCTTTTCCAAATATTCCACACCCATACTTATAGCACTTTTCGCCACATCTAAGTCCAGTGAATGATCTGAATATCCGACATGTGCATACTTCTGACCTTCAATCATATATCGAATTTCATTTATTCTTTCAAGATTCGCATCCGATGGCCGAGTGGGGTAGTTCCCCACACACGCCATAATAGTAAACTTCTTCGCATTACTCGCCAGAAGATCAATTGCTTCTTCTATTTCCTCTCTATTGTGCATTGCTGTAGAAATTATAATCTCTTCAAAATTTAGTCCAGCAGCCATAATTAGTTCTGTATTTGTCAAAGAAATCGAGGCTAATTTTATCTTTTTTAATCCTAAGTCAGCAAGAAATTTAACTCGATCAGTATTAAAAACCGTAGTAAGAAATTCGATATTATTCTTTTTACAATAATCAATCAAAATCGGATACCATTCATCAGGAAATTCATATTTCTCATATCTTGGCTTATCAGGATCTTGCGTGGAAACATTCGAAGCTCTCCAATCTTGAAATTTGCATATTGAACCGCCATTCTCAGCGGCAGCTCGAATCAAAGCTTTAGCAAGTTCTAAATCTCCTGAGTGGGATGATGCTACTTCACAGATGATTTTTGTATCCATTGTTCTGCCTCCTCCCAATCAGCCTGGGAATTAATGTCAATATCTGAGTCTATCTCCATAAGCATTGTTTCTTTGCCATAGAACGATCCAGTTTCTAAGTTACTGGTTTTAAATATATATATTCCACCAGCAGTCACAAAAGCTTCAGGATATTCCTGTCGACGGGTGACCCGGTTTGATAAAGGAGTACCGTTAGCCATTCTTATACCCAAAGGAGTGGTAACAAGAATTTGTGCGGGATTATATTTATTTGGCACCTTTTGAACTGTCATCAGAGAGTCATATCTATCAAAATTAGCTATTAAAAAAGAAATAGCTGATTTAACCTGCACAATTTTTCTAAATGGCGATGTGGGAGAAAGTATAATTACTAATTCTGGCAAGGGGTCAATTTTAGGAATCTCAGACTTAAGAACTTCATACATTGAGGTATTGTCCTGTGCCAGTTCCATAGGACGAATTAAAACTTCTGCTCCATATTCTTTTGCAATTGCTGCATACTTTTCGCTATCAGTCGAAACAATTACCCGTTGAAGGCCAGACTTAAAAGCAGTTTCAATCGAATAAGCTATCAAGGGTTTGCTGCCAAGAAGTTTAATATTCTTATCAGGAACAGATTTTGAGCCGGATCGGGCAGGAATAAAACATACGATGTTGTTCATAAAACTTCCTTTAATTTATTAGCAATTTTTTTACAGGTATCATCTTTAAAGTATGTCAGGTCCGGTTCAAACTTATTTTGCAGTTGAAAATCTATAGCTGATCTTATTCTACCACTTTTACATGGGACATCTAACACATTTTTAGGTTTTAGACGTTTGTCCTGTCTTGAGCCAATGTTTACTACTGGCGTGGCTAGGATTGAGGCTTCTTTTAAAAATGACGATGAATTACCTACACAAACAGCGGCATATCTTATTAAATTTATATAATCTTCTGGTGAAAATTCCTCAGTGCCATATTGTCTTCCATAATCATTATTACTGGCTATATTTATGATTTTATAATCAAGATGTGTGAGTGCCCTCTCAACTTCATTTTCGCTTTCACCATCAACTGGATGATAAGCCACTAAGATATAAGGTTCATCAATAATCTTTTTTGATTCCACTATTTTTGCAAATTCAACATCTAAAGATCCAAAGTTCCAAATTTTATCAATAGCGATACCCGCAGCAACCAGTCTTTGATGAGATTCATCATTGGTACAAAAATGATAGTCAGATAAGTTAGTTATAGCGTGTCTGACTTTATTATCGGTAACACCACTAAGATCTCCTCCTTCCAAGTGGATAATTTTCAATCCCCTATAAACCGCTACCATGGTCAGTCCAAGCATTTCATATCTGTCCCCCCTGATTAAAACAGTTTTTATGTCTTGATTCTGAGACAAATAATTATTAAATTCCACTGCACACATAATCGCAAAGATTGACATAGTAGCCGGTGATGTTGTTGGCTGCCAAATCTTAACGTCAAAATCTTTTCTAAGTTCATCTAACAATAGCTTTTGTCTGGCTATATGGACTCTATTAGTTGCAGGAAAGCAGATAGTTTTCATAATTTAATTTTCTTTATAATCTTGTCCCATGCTTCTTCTAAACTATCAGCGTCTCTAACTTGCCAAGCCTTATACTCCCCATTTTGATCTGTCTCTACTTTTACCCAATATTTACCTATGTTATTTTGTTTCCTATTGTCAACATAAAATGCCACCTGAAAGAAATTCTGGCCGAATACCTCTTGTAATTCTAATTCCATTTCCTGTAAATTTATTCTCGTAATTTCCTTTTTAACAATTTAATTTTATGTTTCATCTGATCGGCTTTAAACCAGTCCTTACCTGCTACAAGTATTCTTAATCTCCATTTACATTGTTTAATTAAATCAGATATTTCTTGCTTAGTCATAATTTATTCCATTGATTCATAAAATCATCAAAATCTTTAACTACAAGCATTATAGCTCCTAATTCTTGTGCTTGGATATGAAATGAAACTTGGGCCGGCCGGAGTTTATCTTTTAAATATTTAACCTCTATCCCAATAAAAATTCCACCATGACTAATCGCTATAATATCCGGTTTTCCACTTAATCCACTCGACCTATACCCTTTCCCATCGGGTAAGGGTATAGGTGCAGTGTTCTCTCGCCAAGCAAAAACCCTCTGTTTCAATAAAAATTCGAGTATCTCTTTAGTAATTTGGTTGGTTTTTGACACAATAGGTTGCACTTGATACAATATATTATATTAAAAATATACTACAATGAAAAAAACTATACAAATAATCCATACTGGCCTACACCCTCTCGAAGCTGATATAGCCAATAAAATGCGAACTAGAGGTGAAAATATTTCCGAAATGATCCGATCATGGTTTCGTGCTTATGGAGCTATTGAATTTCCACCTGCTCCACTTTACGCGCTAGTACAAAAAGAACGACTAGAATTTAAAAAAGAGATAATTAAAGATGAATTAGTATTAAAGAAAATGACCCCAGAGGAATATGCTGGGACTGTTTTAAAAGCTCGTATCAGCAAGGGGATGGCTTGGCTAACCACTGTAAGCACTCAAGCTTACCCAATTCCACTAAGCAAAGTAAAAGAATGGAATATAGAAACTGATTTAGTAATGAGACATTTAAAAATAATCAATAATGAAGAAGTATATGCTCTTGGTGCTTACAATCCAATGAGTGACCAAGATCGGGCTACAGCGATTAAGAATTGGGAAAAAGCATAATAACCCCCTAATTGAATTTAAAACCTCACAGCGTTGAGATTTTAGCTTCATAGAGGGGGTTATTATTTTAACCTGATTTGACACTATAATATAATTATCACGTCGCACAATGTGCATTGCAAGAAGTATAAAATCTTATTAAAACCGCTAACATTAGCGGTTTTTTATTATAAACCTACATTAGAACATATCGAGGGGGTAAAAACTTGTCAAGTTTTAAGATGTTTCAATAATCGTGAAACTCTGTGAAACCTGCTCTCAAAAATCCTCTCAATACCAGAATACAAACAATCAACTATAAATAAAGTAAACTCTTTTTTTTTAAATATCATGTGTTCTTGGTATATAGTGTTAAAGTTGATGCGTTTTGGCTAACCTTAGCCATCACTCCGCGTTAGAAATCGTAAACCTTATATGGTCAGAAGAAAAAAGCCCGTTTTCCACATAACCCATTAATCTGTCCTTGTATCAAGTACACACAATCTTGAAACAATTTCAGCACAATCTATTATACTATTTTTTCAAGCTTTATTTCATATGTAGATTTATAAGGTCATACAGGGTATCTTTTTACCTCTTATTATATCTAATTAAAACTAATTATTAGTTGATTAAACATACTCTAAAAAGTAATTTGACAATAATATTATATTTAATTATTATATATTCAAAAGGTCGAATGAATAAAATTATCTAATATATAATAATTAAATCTTAAATCAACAAGAAATTTATGGCTCATCAAATTATACATATAGCACTTAACGAAGTAGAATACAACCAATTAAATAAAATTGCGTCTCATAACCATTTAAAACCTACAACCTTCGCTAGTTCAGTCTTAAAAAAGGAGATTGATCGCCTAATAAAAGCGTTCGATTCAATCCATTATGCACCACAAAAGAATAGTGTTTAATTGTTTTATCCACAACTAATCTCTTGACATATAATTGATTATGGTATATACTGAGCATAGTACATAAATTAATCAAATAAATATGAACAAGACTCGTGAAAAGGTTCTAGCTCGTTATACTGTCAAAGATTTAGAAAATCCGGCAGTAGTCCAGTGGTTAGCTTGGTTGCACGATCTGGGTTTATAGTTTATTAGTCAGAGCATTGGTAGGATTCATATGTCTATATCAATGCTCTAATGAGTAAATTATTGGTCGATAAATAAAAATTATTAAAACAAACAAGGATAACTTATAATATGATAAACTTAATTAAAAGATTGGCTCATAGCCAATTTGTGCGTAAGTTCGTTAAGTATGGCCTGATAACTCTCATTATCTACATTGCCGGCTATATGTTCAATCTTAACTACATGATGGTAAATTCTAATGGCTTGCATGGCATTGTTGCACGCGATACATTTAATGCCTTGATTGACGATCATGCAAAAGCAACTGTGCTTGATTCAATAACTGTTGGTCAATATTTAATGGGTGAATAAAATTTTATGCCCAAAGGAGTTTATAATAGTAAAAAACATGATAAAATAATTAATTTTAAGGAATTAAATTATGCAAAACAAAACCAACAAACGAGGTGGCTATAAAAATAATCCCAGGATTGATCTGCCAATATCAAAAATAGATCGAGCAGCAGAACGTCAGCGCACCTTGAAGGAAATTCTTATTAATATCCGCAATGGTGCGATGATTAGTCCTGCTATATTTGCTATTGAACAATTATATAGACCTAATAACTAAAGTTATACATTAAACTAATGAAAATAGAACAAATGTTTGCTCGAAGGTTATACATTGAAACTCAAATGCCAGTTAAGAGTAGAAATTTAAGAGAAGAGCGATGGGAAGTGATTAAACAAGAAGTTTTACAAGAACTTAAAGCTGAGCGATTAAGAAAATGAATTTATATCCCTTCCAAGTCGAGACAGCAAGCCGATTGATTCAATCGGCTTTACGATTTGGTGGGGGTATTAATGCCTCAGCTCCTGGACTTGGTAAAACTATTACTCAGCTCTCGATTATAAAAGAATTAAATATCTTCCCTGTCTTGATAGTTGCACCGAAGACAGTAACGAATGTATGGATAGCTGAGATTTTGAAATTTGAGTTAAATCTCAGCTATGCGCTGGCATTGGGCACTCCGAAACAAAGAATGGACTCAATAATGTCCAAGCCACAAATTTTAATCACCTCGTATGATCTGTTTCGAGGTAAATATGATCCGCTTGGCTCAAAAAAGCGGATCATAGCCCCAGATTTAGCTGCTGTACTGGCGACTGATTGGGGTGTGGTAGTGCTAGATGAGGCTCACTATATCGGATCATCATCTCAAAGGTCGAGGCTGACGCGGAAGTTGAAATGTAAGTATAAATTTTTGTTAACGGCGACACCGCTTAGAACTTCCGTATTGAATTGGTGGTTTCTTTGTGAGCAGTTGCCGACCAATCCGCTTGGCAAGTATATGCAGTTTGTGTGGAAGTATACGTCGCAGGATATGTGGGGCGGGTTGCACGAACGGGTTGACGCGTACCAGAAGATAGCAAGATTAGTGGCACCTTATGTGGTGCGGAAAACTATTGAAGAAACGGGATTGGAGTTGCCTAAATTCACCGAGCAGGATATTGAGTTTGAGTTGAGTGATAAAGAAGTTAAGTTATATTCTAAAATTAAAGCCTTGCTATTATTAGAACTTGAAAAAGAAGATATAAATAAATTAGAATATGTTTCAACTTTAGCTTCTGCTCTGGTTAGATTTATTCGTTTACAACAGTTAGTAAATTCTATGGAGTTGCTGGGTGAAAGTAAGACCAGCTCAAAAACAGAGGCCTTAAAAACGATTATAGAAGGTCTACAAGGTGAGAAGGTGGTGGTTTTCACCCGATTCAGCCAGTATGTAAATCTATTAGCTCGTGATCTTAAGGCCTTCCAGCCGCTAATAATCACTGGTCAGACATCTGCTAGTGATCGCACGGTCATTATTCAGCAGTTTAATATGGACCCGGCTTGTCGAGTTATTATAGGCACAGAAGCTTTATCAGTCGGCGTGACACTTAAAGCTCAGTATATGATTAACTGCGATCAACCGGATAGTGTTGCCTCTTATACGCAAAGACTTGGACGCATTGGTGGATTGCGGAATAACGACCCACAGTTTATTTATAATCTGATAGCAAAAATTGAAGGTAAGCAAACGATTGACGGATTTGTTAGAAAACGATTGAATAAAAAATTAAATGCAAGCGAGATTATTCTTGCCGGCGATATTAAAGAACTATTAATTTAAGAAAGAAACATATATGTCAAATCGAATAACTATAAAAAACTGGTTACAAACCAACCACCCTGATATTTGGCTGGAATGGAGGGCTGTTGGCCGGAAAGTTCGTACAGATAAGGCTAGATTGCGGTATCAAGAGATGGTTAAAGCTTACAAAGAGAAACAAACCTAAATTTATTCTAGCGTAATTTCTTGTTGTGGGCTAGATTCTTCTTCCTTTTTAAGCGTGCCTATAGTTATTGGTATGTGCTGGAACTCGCTAATTAATTCTCGATATTCAAGTTTTAACGTAAAATAATAATGCCCCTTGCCCCAGCCCAGAGCTTTGTCTATGACCCCGAGGGCTGAGAGATCATCCACAATCTTCTTTACTGTTTCAAATGGCAGACTGATGTGACCGGCCAGACCATAGACATCAGCCTTTTCATATGTGGTCATGGCCTCCATAACTTTTTTGCGCATTAAAGGGATAGAGTCCAAAGCCACTTTGTATAATATTCGGAAGTCATCGAACTCCAACATTCCCTCATTCATCGTAGCCATAGCTTGTCCGAGATTTAGCAGTTGCTTTGCGAGTCTGATAGGCATTTCGTGAGCGTGTACCATCTCGATGGGGTTATCTCTGTGATACTTTTGACGGGACACGCTTGATCTGGCTCGCGTAGCCATTTCCGATAGTTTTACCAAATTATTAAACTGATCTTCCGGAAATTCAATCAGTTCTAGCGGGATTTTTATACCATCTATGTATTCGTGCATGGCTTTAGCCATTTCTTCACGGCCTTTCTTGAACTCAGATATCCCTTTTAGAGCAAATTGAGTAACATTAAACCTATCTGGCTGTTCCATATAATAATAAATCATGCGCTCTCCAAGTGCCGCATACTGAGCTTGGCGGTCATATACGGCCGTAGTTACTCCGGCCAGGAAACCTAGGCGACCTTGCCAGTCAACTTCGTCTCCGGTGCCGAAACGCTTTTTAAGTTTGCCATCGTAGATTAGTCTTAGTTGAGACATGATCTGCTTGGCTTCTTCTTCGTTTTTATCTAAAAGAAGTGTAAAATCTGTGAGGACTAATATTGGATCAGAGCCTAAACTAAATAAGTATGAGGTCTCAGTTCCAGCCCGTCGGGCACCGGAGACGAATGTTTTAGCAGTTAAGTCATCGAGGTAATTTATGCCTGCGACCTGCTTCAATGTATCTAGCAGGGCTGATTTCCCACCCGATGAGTTCGATACTAAAAAGGCGAATGTAGGATCGAGTTGCGGCATGCGATTGGCGATTATGACCGCTGCAAGAAAACGGACAACACTTATGTCCGAGAGCATGAGATATTTAGAGATGATTTCAACTAGGTTTTGAAACGTCACATATTATTTTTTAATTAAATATCGAATGGCCTCATTGAATTTTAAATTATGTTTTTTCTTTAAAAATTCAATTACATCCCCGTTAGTTTGGCAAGAAAAACAGTGAAATGTATTTTGTTTTTGGTAGATACACATACTAGGCGTAGAATCAGAATGTCCGAATGGACATTTAATCATAACTTTATCGCGGTTGGTATGTATTGGATGGTCGAGGAAGTTAGCAATAGGCACTGACCGTGCAAGTTCTATATCAGCTTGGGTTATCCACTTGTCCCCATGTTTATCCCCAAGCTGTAATTGTCTGAGTTTATTAAATAATTTTTGTTTCTGTGGGTATATTCCTATAATTTCAGCTCCAAAACTCATCGTTATTCCTTCGAGGAACATATCATAAACCCAAGATTCGCTGGGATTTATATTGCGGTTATTCTTGATTTTGCGCTCTTCTTTGAGTAGCTGATCAAGTTGAAGTTTGATTTGTTGGGTTTCGAACATAGGAATTTTTAGGAAAGGTGATAGGAATTATATTTGACATAATATATTTAGTCAAATATAATTAGTTTATTAATTCTGATAAAGGTAAAAGCTCATATAATATGCCTAAAATCAACGTAAAATTACAAGAAGCTAGGGTAGATATAATTTTATATCTGTGGAAAAGGTCGTATACTGCAGAGGAAATAGGAATTATTCTTCATTTAACAACTAGCCGAGTTTATTCAATAATTAAAGAAAATAGTTAAACGAAAGGAATAATTATATGGCATTAGAAGCCGAAGATGTGTTAGCGGGTGGAGTTGAGATAAAACCCAATCAAGTTAAATTCTCTAAAATAGGGGATGTATTTATTGGGTACAAAGTTAACGAAAAGCTGATTGAAGCCAATGGCAAGCCAGTGAAATTATATCAATTAAAGGGCATCAGTGGTCAATATCATTGGTCAGAAAAGAAGGCTGATGAAAATGGTAATCCTACAATTATTGTGGACAAAGAACCTACCACTGTTATTGCTGGTGAATATTATCAGATGTATGGTGGTAAAGATGTTATTGATGATTGCATGAGACGAGCCAAGCAAGGCCAAAAGGTTGGAGTCCAATACTTGAAAGCCACTCCTTCGAAGACATCCGGTAATGCACCATTCAAGACTTTTAAAGCAGTCTTATTTGATGAGATGGATAAAGAAACTTTAGGTGAGGGTCAAGAAGATGTTATTATTGAATAGTTTATGAATCCTAATATGCCGGTGGATAAACAAGATGCCGATGAAATTGCTCCGGAAAAAGACGCATTAGCCGGTGGCACTAAACTTAGCACTTTAAAGAAAATTGAACGACTCCGAGCCAAAATTAAGGCTCGGAGTCTTGAGCTGAATATCCAGCCGGATCACGACGAGACTGGTCATTGGTATGGATTTAATGGCAAAAAATATCCAAGTGTAACAGGCAGATTAAAAATTCTTAAAGATGAAGCTTTGTTTAATTGGAAAATGAATATTGCGGTAAATAGTATTCAGTCTAAATGGAAACCGAACCAAGCATATAGCCAAGATTTGATAGATGCTATTATTACAGAAGCTAAAGCATTACCAACTATAACATTTGAAAGTGCCGGCGATGTTGGCCGACAAGTCCATGATTGGAGAGAAATATGGTTCCAAAGATTGATTGATGATAATCCGATAGTAACTGGCTTTGATAATAAAGAAGGAGATGATGGAGCTGTTATCTCAGCACGTCGTGGGTTAAAAAAATTTATGTCTGATACTCAATACCAACCCTTAGCAACAGAGCTTTATGTTGCTGATCCTAAGCTTGGTATTGGAGGCACATTGGATGACATCGGGTTATTAAATGACAAATTAGTCTTAATCGATTTAAAAACTAGCAATATCGGAGATAAGGAATCATATTATGCTCAAGTCTGTCTCTACCTCGCTATGTTCAAAAAGCTCTATAGACTATATCCTAAGGGTGTATATATCCTACACTTATCGAAAGAAAATGGAACTTATGATCTTATCCCACTCCACGAACGATGTAACATCGCGAAAACTACCAGATGGGCTAAACAAGTGGTTAAGGTTTCTCAAGGATTAGAAGAATTAAGAGAAAGTAAAAAAAAGAAAGGTGTAGAATATGTCCCAAGAACAGGACCCGGTGATTCGATACTCGGAACTTAAACATCAAGCTAATTTGATTGAAGAAGAGTTGGAAATGATTAGACCACAGGTATTTCAGTTAGTAAAAGAACAAGCTGGAGAAGAGAATAAAGTTAACGTGCCAGGTGGCTACTTTAGCATTACTAAAAAGAAACTCTGGTCATTCAGCGAAACTGTCTTAGATTTGAAAGTCAAAGTTACGGATTTAGAAACCAAAGAAAAGCAGGAGGGTGTTGCTAAATTCGAGGAACAAGAAATATTAGTATTTAAAGAGATAAAGTAATTTATGTTATGTATGATATTGGGTCATAAATTTAGATGGGGTTGGCTAGGTAATATTTTTAGTAAACCCATTGGTTCGGATAATGTTACGGATTATTGTGTGCGCTGCGGAGCTGAAAGAAATTAATCTATGAATGATTCAGTGCAAAAATCACTAGACCAATCGGGGGATACTGCTGATTGGGAGCAGAGGTTTGATGAGTTACTTAATGGAATAGACCAAACGGAAACCGAAATTAACAATGGTTGGTGGGAAACTTCTGCTGGTGCTATATTTGGAGCTAAGATAAAAGCTACTCTTTATACCGAGGTTCAGAAGTTTATGGCAGAAGCAAGAAAGGAAGGAATTGTACAAAGTCTAAGTCAAAATGGAAACATTACCTACGAACCTTCTTTAACTAAAAAAGAAATCCGCCAAGAAGAACGCTCTCGTACCTTGAAACTAATAGAGGAAATTAGAAAGAAATACATAGCAAACGACGAAGAAATGAACTTTACTGAGCATGATTTATTAGTGTCTTGGAATCAAGCCCTGGAAATATTAAAGAAAAAAATAAATGACCTATGAACTTGCAAAACAACTGAAAGACGCAGGGTTTCCACAAAATGAAGAAAATGTGGATGGATATATTTATGATGATGATTATGAAAATGGAGCTTATGCTCCAACCCTCTCCGAGCTTATAGAAGCGTGTGGGGATGGATTGAAAGACTTGACTAGATGCAGTGGAGTTCATGTTCCGCTAGATGTTGAGTGGACAGATGGTTGGATGACAAACAATATTGGTAGCCCACGTACTTATGCTGAAACATATGAAGAAGCAGTGGCTAAATTATGGTTAGAGTTAAATCAGATACAAATATAATTGATAACTAAATCTTTATCTATATAAGAAATATGAAAGAAACTAAGTTTATTCACATAGAAGGAAAAAAATATAAGGATGGAATATTTTCTGCCGGATTAATTAAAAATTCTTCTCATAAATCAGATCATATTTATTTACATATTAATGATTGGTATTTTCATTTAAGAGATGATGAAGCTTTTGCAATAATATCGGCACTAGCAAATGCTCTTTGGTGTGGTTGGCAGTTCAAGTATCATAACCCGAAAATGAAATGGAAGACCTTAAAACAACTAAATAAAACAGAAATATGAATGAAGTAAAATCAGAATTATGTGCTAGATGTAGTAAAGTAACTACTGAGTGGATTAAAGTAATGATTGCTGTAAATCCTATTTGGAACGATAAGTTTATTTGCGAAGAATGCCATCCAAAAATCTTAAATGAAATGCGTAAATCTTAATCTATTAACCAAATAATTAAAAGATATGGCAGTAGAACGAGTAGATTATGGTGATGAAAATGAATATCAACAAGCCTTAGCCCAAGAAGAAGCCGAGGGAAAGGCTCAATGGGAAGCTCAGCAAGCCGAGGCAGATGCGGCACAACATCAATTTGAAGGTGAAGCTGGTTATGCCGCCGAAGCTGAAGCAAACGCACAAGGTCAAGATGAAATTCCTTTTAAATCTTAATCTATATTGGCCATATATTCGGCAAATTGGTGAAATTAGTTATCCTGCTTATATGAGCAAATTTCGATGGTAAATTTTAACCCCTCTTAAATAAGGAACTAAAAAGATGAAAGGCTACAAGTCTGAAATACAACAACGAAACATTGCTTGGTATTTACCAAGACCTAAGCCCGACCATTATAAAGGAGGTATGCCATTATATGCTGAGCAATGGCTGTTGGAGTTGGCTAAAGATATTTTAGAGAAAGAAATATCAGTCCTTAATTTATTTTGTGGAATGAATAAAGAAGGATTTAGGATTGATATTAAGCCAGGGGTTAAACCTGATTTAGTAGCTGATGCTCACTCATTTGCTTCCCAAGTTAATCAGAAATTTAATGTAATTTTAGCCGACCCGCCCTATTCTGATTTAGAAGCCCAAGAGTTATATGGAACTCCTAAGTTAAAATATAAAAAGTGGACAAATGAGTGTGATAAAGTTTTAGTAAAAGGAGGCCTGTTAATTATTTATCATAAGTTTGTTGTCCCGAATCCCAACCCTGAAAAGTATATAGTTGTTAAGCGAGTATTTATTGGAAACAGAACTTGGCATTTACCACGTGTTGCGATTTATTTTATGAAAAAAACTAACCCACCTACGAAAGAAGAATAAAATGAATGATAGAGATAAAAGCACCGAGTTTTGTTTCAGATAAGGTCGCAACGATATTCTTGGCAGGAAGTATTGAAATGGGAGTTGCTGAAAACTGGCAGGATAAGATTGTAAAATTATTAGCTGATTCTCACTGGACGATTCTTAATCCTCGGCGTGATGATTGGGATTCTAGTTGGGAACAAAAGATTTCAAATCCGCAATTTTTTGAGCAAGTATCTTGGGAACTTCAAGGCATAGAAAACGCCGAGTTTGTTATTTTATACTTTGACCCGACAACCAAATCTCCAATTAGTTTATTAGAATTAGGATTGATCGCTGGATTAGCACCAGAAAAATTATTAGTAATTTGCCCTGATGGATTTTGGCGTAAAGGAAATGTTGATGTGGTTTGTGATCGTTATAGAATTAAACAATATAAAACTATTGAAGAAGCTTTGACAAGTATTCCTAGAAATTAACCTCTAAATAAAAGGAGTAGTGTATGAAAGAATGGTGGGAAGGTAAATTTACAGATAACACTCCGCATTTTGAAGAAGTCTGTCAGAAATGTGGATTTAAATGGGGCATCCATATTGGAATTGAATGTCCCATAGAAGGATGGAGAAGATGATAGAATGGATTTGGCTTTGGTATTTACGTATTAGAAAAGCAATAACAACTCGTAATATAAGACATCTTAGCTCTAGATATAACCGTAATCATTAAGATAAAGAATATGAAGAAGATTAAAACAATATTTGATAGAGATTGGGAAGGTAACCGAAAGGTTGTAGACAAGTATGTGATTGACCCAGAGTTGTTTTACATTGCCACGGCCACTGAGAAGCTAGATGGAACAAATGTCCGGATAACAGTTAGAAATCATACTCCAGTCCGATTAGAGAAACGACGCAATCCAGACAAGCTCCAGAAGGCCAAGGGCATTGAATATCCCTGGTATGTGGACGCTGACCAATATGGACCTGAAGATAAATACATTTGGGACGCTCTCGCTCACACCAATTTATCAGATATTCCTGATGGTGAATGGAGTGGCGAAGCTGTAGGAGTAAATATTCAAGGGAATCCCCTTAACTTAACTGAAAATAAAATTATTTTCTTCACTTTAGGTCAGTGTCCTGAGTTTGATAATGTACCTACCGATTTTGAAGGCTTGAGTAAATGGCTGCCTAATCAGAAAAGTAAGGTTGGTAATAACTGCGGAATTGAAGGGATAGTCTGGCATTGCTCTGATGGTAGTATGATGAAAATTAAAACAAAGGATTTTAATCCAGATTTAAGATAAATCTATGCAAACAGAAGATAAATCTATGAATGAATCACTATCTTTATCTATATAAGAAATATGACCCACTTCGATACTTTTAGTGGTTATGGCGGATTCTCAATAGCTTTAGAACGCTGTGGGATTGAAACTATGGGCTTTAGCGAAGTGGATAAAAACGCCAACGCAGTATTAAAATATCATTGGCCGAAAGTAAAAAACTATGGAGATATTACAACCATTACAGACTTACCCGATTTTGATGTCCTTACAGGGGGAAGTCCCTGCCAAGACTTTTCGATTGCTGGAAAGCGAGAGGGGCTGGGGGGAGCAAGGAGTTCTCTCGCTTGGGAGTTTATCCGAATCCTTCGACTTAAAAAGCCAAAGTATTTTATTTGGGAAAACGTTAAGGGAGTTATGTCTTCACGAAGCGGATGGGATTTTGCCAACATCATCAGTGCTTTTTCCGAAAGTGGGTATTCTCTCTGGTGGCAAGTTCTCAACGCCAAAAACTTCGGTGTCCCTCAAAATAGGGAGCGTATCTTTGTCGTCGGTTTTAGAGACGGAAGTCCCAAAGAAGTATTTTTTAAGCGACAAGATAGCGAAAAGACTCCTGTCATACCAACCCTTACTTCAAGATATTACGGAGGACAAGCAAACGGAGCTTATATCCGTAATAAGCCGAAACAGATTATTGGAGGACGACAAGGAAACAGAGTTTACGACCCAACCGGAATCTCTCAATCTTTAACCGCTAATACGGGAGGCAAGGGAGGCAAGACAGGATTATATGCTGTGCCATTAAAATTTTTAGACAGGGATCAAAAGAATTTTCAGGGAGATTATAGTTTTACGGTAGATAGTTTAAATACTGGTGGCATAATGAAAGACAAACAAATTCGCCGATTAACTCCAACGGAATGTGAAAGACTTATGGGCTTGCTGGACAACTGGACAGCTAATGGCATAAACGAAAAAGGTGAATATCAATTAAGTGATTCCGCTAGATATAAACTTTGTGGCAATGGCGTAGTGGTAAATTGCGTAGAAGAAATAGTAAAGAATCTAATTTCTAACCCACCTACGAAAGGAGAATAAAAGAAAAGCCTTATCCCTTAGGACTTGGCTTCAATGCGTAAAATGGGCCTAAACTGCCTCTCAAAGTATCTAAGAAGCTTTTTTCGGCACCTATCACACCAATCGTAATACACAGGGTAGGGTGTGGAAAATTCTAGGGTTCCATAAGCCCTTCGGCAGTGATAGCAGCGGAGCGTGGCCGACTGGGAATTTTTTGCTTTTTCCATTGCCCATCCACCATATCTGAAACTTGGAGTCCGATGATACAGATCTTGTGATAAACGTGGCCGTTAACCTCCACTGTTTTGCCAGTGGCATCATGCCACGGCGAGATCCGACGTTCACAATACGGACACACCGGTTGAGTGCTCTGAATTTCATACAGCATAGTCACCTCAAAAGTAAAGGAGAACGAACACAACAACCCCGAACACTGCGAAGTAAACCCATCCTATGAATCGTATAGGTTCCTCCCCTTGAAATTTCAACCAGAGAACGCTGAGAGACGTTCCCTGATCCAAAATTCAATTCCAGTAGCCTTTAATTAAAGGGCTGTAAATTGATAAGATGCGAGTTGATGTTATCTGACATCTGTAATAATTAGCCTCTTGCAGTACTAAATTCTCGCCTTGTAACGTATATTTAGCTGCGTGACCCAAGAAGCTCTCATAAGTCACTACAAACCCTGTCGCAGCCGGAATTTGGCTATTAACGGGATAGTTTTTAGCGGCACCATAACCTGACACATCCAATCCTATTTCTTGGGCATAGAGGATGCAATTGCAAGCATTACCCGTCGTTTTATACGCCGCATAGCGGAGTTTGAGAGCCGCCAATCTTGCTTGTTCTGCATCATATTTCCGAGCTTCTTCAATCTCTTCTTCAGTTGTAGGGATGTTAATTTTATATATAACATTTTCTTGAATTGTATTCCCATCATATTCAGGAAGAACATAATTAAATTTTTCCTGAGCCATAACAGGTATTGAATAGAAAGGAGCAATAATTATATTAATCATTACTATCCAATGAATTAAGCGTTTTATATAAACCTCTTTATCTACTTTTAAATAGCTATTACCCTTCGTACCCTCCTTTTATTCTTAGTAGTTAATTAGATGTTTAGCAACTTTTTCAATCCATATTTTGAATTCTTTAATTGACATATCATTTTTTGCTCTATTGCATTTAAGACAACAACTCACTACATTATCTTTTTTATAACCTTTTTTACTATCAATTCTATCTAATCCAGGTCCAGGTATATCTTTCAATCCACAATAATAACAAGGATTAATCCATATTTTTTTACAATCTTCTAATGTCAGAGATAAATCATGTTTTCTTGATTTAGCTGCTGCTTTTAATGAAGAATATTTGCCTCTTGGTTGAGATCGTAACCACTGTCCGTATTTAGAAGCTTTTTCTTTATTTAAAGCATAATAAACTTTACTATATTCTTTTTTTTTTGAATAATCTCTGGTCTTTCATTATATTCTTTTACATATTTATTATAATGATCGAGATTTCTACTTTTCCACCTCAATTTAGATAGATTATTCCGTACTTTTACTTCAGGTCTAGTATTATATCTCCTGGCATATTCCTTACGATATTCTTTTGATTTACTAATATTCATTGTAAATTATTTAATTATCTACAACTCATAATAGCATATCTATAATATTAATTCTAGTTTCTATTTAACTGCGTTTCTAAGACCTGCCACAGTTAAAGCAGTCCAGATTTCTTGCACAGCAGTTTCACCGCTAATATTATCTGTAAAGAATGCGCTTACTGCATACACCAATGCAACCAACACCAAGATATACGTTTTCTTACCTTCTAACATATTTTCCTTTCTTAATTAATATTGTAACTAACCTAAGATTCTACTTAATTTTAAGTCTCGGCCGAAACTAAAATTTAAGCAGCAGCTTCTTCAGTAGAGACAGCATCTGTCTTTTCATCATCATTCATTTTATTAATTCCTTTCTTTTTATTAATAATTCGACCCATTATCAGTAATAATATTCCTACTATAAAATAGGGATAAATAATATTCAAAACTAAATAAATATGATCTAATCGAGGTGGAAAATCTGATGTCATTTTATTCTGAAAGCATCAGCGATTGTTTCAATTATACCTTGAGATATCCCAACTGGTTTTCTATTTTCGACTTGATCGGTAATCTTGATTAATAAATTAAGAAATTCTACCTTATTTATCCCAAAGTACCCTTTATTTCCCTCCAGATAATATGTACCATTGTCATTAATTAATTTCATATTGTCTTTCTTTTTAATTAAAAATTGATAAAGTTTTTGATATGGCCCTAAAGGACGACGATAGGGGATATAAGTATCAAATCTAGTAAATGGATCTAAAACTTCAACAGCATGATTGGCGGTATACTGAGGTACCCAAGCAATTAAAGGTGCTTTAATTAAATCAGCCAAAGTTGCATTTGATGTATAATCTATATCCCAATCTTCCTTATTTTTTAAAGCTTTATTTAATAATTCAGGAGTAATATTAAATCCATAATACTCAGCATCGGTAAACATTGGTGGTTCAGGACAGTCTGCTGCATCAAGCCAACCACGTTGCAAGGCTGTTTCAAAAACTTTAACAAATGAATTTCCTATTCCTGGTATTGTTCCTGACATGATCGCTAAAAATCTAGCTGATATATTTACTGTTTTACCAGTTTGAACTTTAATCTGACTTTCGATTGCATGAGTAGTAGCATAAGAAATACAAGCCCAATTATCATCTATCGATCGTTGTGATTCAGGAATTGGTTCCGGCCAGATCATGGTCGTGCAACTCTCCTAAAAAATTCTATAATTGCATATAAACCTAATAAAGCCGTGCCTATTCCTGCGAGTAATTTAAGCACCCAAATTGCAATTCTATTAAATCCGGTTACAGAATCAAAGATATTAGATATAGGTTCCATTTTCTTTTCTATTGCAGTTAAACGTGTTGATATAATTTGCATTTGATTCATCAATTCTTCGTCTCGATTTTTATGCTGTTGTTCTTCGGTTAACATTATTTATTTTGTCTTTAATTATATCACACATTTGTTAAACCATTAATTGTTTTCACGCTAGCAATAGCTAAATCATTTACAGTCTTAACAGAAGCTACGGCCAGCCCATTGACTGTTTTGATTAGAGAACCACTAGCTTGAGTATAAGTAGCATAAACTGAATACAGATTACCTGTAGTAAGCAGTTCAGTCCAAGTTGCCGGATGTGCGCCTATATGGTCTCCAATAGAGGTATTGGGAGTGCCAGCATCGAGATAAAAATTTATTCCTAAAGTACAAGTATTAGCGACATTATTTCCAAATGCAACAGTATAAACTGTTCCATTTGTTAAACTCACAGAAACCGCAGCACTATCATACCAGGTGGGAGTGGCATTTAGAATAGTAATTGTTTGAGCAGTGCCCGTTCTTGTAACAGGTACACCTCCCGAAACGGTATACGCTACTAAATCAGTTGTTCCATTATTTCCTGATGTAGGACAATCACTTCTAATAGTAAATTTAGTTATTGTATCACCAGTTACAGCCGTAAGAACTCCGGTTAAAAGTCCTCTAGCATTTATTGGTTGTGCGCTTGTGGCGCCAATAGTCGTATAACCAAAGGTCGGGTCAATTTTTACCGGATAGACTGCGTTATTTAAAAAATCTTGCGGCACAGTGACAGTTAAAACTCCATTAGCAATAGACAATTCTGCCCATACTTTATTTCCATCATTGTCAGTTACAAGGGGTCTGTAAATATGGCAAGTTTTGCCGGTTGCATAGTTTAATTGTCCAATTAGATGATTGGCTTTCGTCTTATGAAAAACAGCGTAACTTCCTACAACATTTTCAGATCTACGCATTTTTTCATCACGTATCTTACAAACTGTATCTGTACACTCAGCAGTGGGTTCTTTCAATCCCGCTTGCTGCCATAAGGGAGGTTGATAAATAAAATCTAAGTCTTCCCAGTTTTCTAATTGAAAAGTAAATACATTTGAAACAGGAACAGAGTTAAGAATTATATTTATTTCTATGCCTCCATCTTCAATTTCGATCGTCGGCACCACTGGGATACATTCCATCTTTTGATCGGGATGTTCCCAAGTAATTTTACTTGAAGCTACGTCCTTTGTAGCCCCCGCCATCGCAGGCCCTTGATAAGTTATTCCAAGCTGAACTTCGCTATCCCATTTATGTAAGCTAACCTTAGTTTGAGTTTTATCTATTACTATTTTTTGTGTTCCTGCATCCTCTATGGTAGATATAGTTTCCAAATGTAATTCTGTTCCCTTATCCTCATAGGGGTCTATATCTTCAAACTTTGCTAACAGTGCATCTTTTCTAGCACTGGCTGGGTCTATTTTATTTACTAAATTAGAAAATATCATACGGGTAAATGTTTATCAAGCCAAATAGCAATCGGTTTTAAGAACCGATAAAGTCTCATTCTTCTCCGCATTTTTCTGCATTTGTCACAACTCCATTGTAGTTGTAAAAGTGGCATAAATTTTCTTGTTAGTTATCTTTGATAAGCATAATCACCAAATAATTCTTTTTCTGCTTTTCTTCGTGCTTGAATTGCTTCCTTTTTAGTATAATGATAACTCTTTTTAGTTTTATTATCTTTATGAATTTGCATAAGCCAATTTTTCTTTAAATCTTTTCTTGCTAAACGACACACTCCCAATACTCCTTTTTGATTCATTCCATTCTGGCTTTTAGTAGCATATCGGAGATTGCTTCGTCGATTATCTAAGGGATCGTGATTGATATGGTCAATAACATATTCTTTTTTCTTTCCCATTATTACAATGTGCATTGCTGTCATGTGCTGGTTTACAAAGCCCTGAGTAGTTTTTGTTGTAGTATTTAATCCCCATCTACAAATATTAATTTTTTTATAATCAATTTTATCTACCTTGCTTCGTCCTATTATTCTATTATTACGGTTAGTTAATAATAATTCATAATGATTCCCCTTATTAATTTTATTATTTGGTCTGTGCATATACTTGAATTAATTATCCTAAGTATAGCACTTTTACTGGATAACTACAACCTAAGTGTGGGAAACCCAAGTTTGGGTTGGGCTAAAGAATAATTCATCGGCTGTCATAGCAAATCCTACTTGTCGGATTACATGGTCAGTCGTAGTCGGCTGAGTAACGACGATGTCTCCAGTAGTAGAAGCATATACTGGCGCGCCAATAGTCAGGGCAGGGAAATTTGCATCGGCTCTTACTATACCTTGTAATAAGACTGTTATTGCTCCACCATCAGTTGACGATGTCACCGCTATCCCTAGCACACCTCTAGCATCGCCTGTGGCAGCAGCAGCCACAGAAATATCAACCAATTCCCATCTTGAATCATCTTTATCGAGTGTTACCAAATCTCCAAATGCAATAGTAGCTCCACCTGTTCCTGTTACTGTTACGCCTGAATATTTACCATCAGCAGATCCAGCCGGATCAAGAGCGATGGATGTATTTTCTCCTAATGTTATAACTCCTGTCAGCGTACCCCCGGCAACAGTTAAAATATTTACGCCTTCAATAGATACAACACCAGCTGATACTCTTGCAATCGTTGTGTCACTTGCCGCACCCAATTCAATCGTTCCTAAAGTAACAGCAGTAGAAGTCCCCACTCCGAAAGTTGTAATTCCAGCAATAGTTATATCATTGCCAGTTTGAGTTATCGTAGCATCTCCATTATCCCAATTTATTATACCGCCTTCAGCTAAGAAAAGATCAGAAAATTCTCCAGTAGAAGCAGCCCCCAGGGCAGCCCCATCATTAGATGTTGGAGTTAAACTTGTTGTTACAGTTTTAGCGACAAGAGCATTTGTCCAAGAAGTGACCCCAGCTCCATCTGTAAGAAGAAGATTATTAGCCGAACCATTTGCTGATGGAATTTGAAATACTATACCAGCTCCAGCTGTTACGTTTACTTTTATAACTCCAGTTCCACTTGTTGAACCAGTTAAAGTTAATTGTCCATTTGTACCTGCAGCAGCTCCCGATTGAAGCGATCCAGTTACTGTAAGATTTCCACCAGATATTGCAAATCCACCTGTAGCAGAAGCCACAGTAATATTGGCCGAACCATCGAATGATACACCCCCGATGGTTCTAGCAGTTGTAAGAATTGCAGCACTAGAAGCAGTAGACGCATTACCTGTTAAAGCTCCTACAAAGGTTGTAGAAGTAATAGAGGTTGCTCCCGTAACTACTCCAGCATCTATTTCTATCGTACCATCTAAAATAAGCTGCTGACCCGCCAAAGGAGTAATTAAAAGATCAGTACCTGCAGTAGATGAAATAGTATTTCCATTTATATTTATATTATCTACATCTAAAGCAGTAAGAATTCCTAAAGAAGTTATTGCAGTTTGTGCTGCACCTGTGACAGTAGCTGCGGTACCGGAAACATTACCAGTAACATTACCAGTCAATCCACCTGTCGCTGTTGCGGTTCCCAAAACAATAGTGCCACCGGCAAATGTTAAAGTATCGGCAGAGTGCGTAATTGTTATATCAGCATTAAAATCAATAACTGCACCCGACGCTAAAAATAGATCAGACCACATATCTACAGCATTCCCCAAAGCCAATCCGTCACCCGTGCCAGGAGCTAAATTTACTCCATCTAATTGTAACTCAGTAGCTAAAGTTCCTGCGGTCATTACATGAAATACAAGTCTACCATCTACATTAGTTCCGGCATTTACATCTGTTGCTATCCAAACTAATCGCACTAATTCTTTCTGAGTCCCTCCGTCATCTGATAGTTTAAAAGATATATATGCTTCATCCCCATCAGCCATTGTAGCTCTGTCGCCTTGAAAAATAGCAGATTGCACAGAAGCACTGTCAGTCGTATTTGTAACAGTTAAAATTGATCCACTCCATAAGAAATCAGCATCACCCTCAATCGTTCCATCACCAGTCCATACTCCTATCTGGTTGTCAACTGGAGTGCCTACTTTTGTGACATCTCCCGATCCTGCCGGGGTAGACCATGTTGGAGCCGCGGCTACACCATTTGCTTGTAAAAATGTACCTGCTGTGCCTAATGCTAGCTCAATTACGTCTCCGCTGCCGTTAGAATAAAATATTCTCCAAGCGGTTTGGCTTACAAACTCAGTTAAATTTGTAAATCCACCACCCCCAGTAGTTACCGTTACAGTTCCGTCTCCGTTATCTGTAACGGATCCATTTGAGAATATAAGTCCTGTAACATTTGAAACAGATGGACTTCCATCTATTTCTTCTACCGTTAAGGGATTCCCCCAACTAATCAAGCTGTTCCCCTGGCGGTCACCCTTTGTTAAATGCCAAGGAAAATTCTTGATATGGACAAAATCAATCTGATGATCTGGCACAGTGTCTAAGGAATTTATTTTTATAACTATTTCTTCCCCTGATTCAGGACTGCCGTCTTTGCCAGCGGGTCCTGAATCACCCTTATCTCCTTTTAACCCCATTTTAGGCAATGGATAATTTTCTAATTTATCCAATCTTGCACCAAATTGTTTCACGACAAAATCCAGCTTATCCTTTGGATCAGCCATTGAAAAAAATAGTTTTTTTAGTTTGTCCTTATTCATTGAGGGCTTCTTTTATCTGATTAAAAAGATTTTTATTTTCTTTCTCTTTCTCAGCCAAAGTTTTTTTAAGCGATTCAATCTCTTTATTTTTACTATCCAGTTCGGATTTATGTTTACTCTCCAGTTCCTTAGTCTTTTGGCCTAATTGAGATTTATCTGATCGTTCCTTAGCAACTGATTCTTCAGATTCTTTCTTTAACTTTTCCATTTCTGCTTTATATTGAGGTTCCAGCTTAGCTTTGATTTCTTCTTCAATTCTACCTAAAAAGATATTAGTCAATTCTTTACCCATAGTTTCTTTTGCCATGCTTATATTATCCTCTTTTTTAGGAGAAGGTTCAATTGGAGACTCTGGTTCTGGGACAGATTTAACTGGAGGTTTATAAACAGCATCTGGATTCATTATAACACGGCCATTTTCAACAGCGCCGATGGTTTCGGGTTCTTGTTCTTCGATGTTAAATTGTGGTTGGTTAGGCATGTTATCTTATTTTTAATCGTTCCCTGAACTCTTTTTTTAGTTTATCCAATCTTCGTTTAGCTTCCTTAGCTTGATATATGTCCTCATAAAATGGTTGCTCCGTAGTAACTCTATTCGGACTAAACATATTCAAACCTCGATTTTGATTTTCTATAGGTATGCCCAATGGTCCGCGTCGTTCAATTGGAGTAATTTTGCTATCACCAATATTGATATCTTTATTAGCTAATCCAGGAATTTGCGACATGATATATTGTAATTGTTTTTCCAAAGCAGACGCATTCGGATCAGTTCGTCTCTGTATTGGGTCTACTGCTCGTTCAATCCAAGACATCAATGCTCTAAAAGGAATAAATTGTTGAGGATAGTTGCCCAAGTATTTTACCAATCCTTCTGAGTCACCTTTAGCAGTAGCAACAAAATCACCGATACTTTTCAAATAACTTTGGTCGGCTAAAAAATTCATATACTTAGCAGCTGTACCTAATATAGTTTCTGCCTCATCATCACTTAACCCCTTATTTTCTATTGCATCATCCACGGCAGCTACTAAAGCAAAATTGAAAGCAAATGCTGGATGAAGTTTGGAATAGTTTATCCATTTATCTCCAATTTTTATTGAGTAAGGCTGTCGACCAGCTGCTCTAAATTCAGCTCGTTGTTTTTCTGAAGTTGGTTCTCCAAAAGTTAGACGATCGCTACCAAGCAAAGTGGCTACTCCCGCGGCAGTTGCTGTACCAATAGTTATTTTAGATAATTGTTCTATTTTATTAGTTGCTCCCCATAGAGTAGAGACACCAGCCGGGCTATATTCAAGGCCCTGTTTGAAAAGATTAATTGGAGTTTTTACGAAAGGAAAAGTAAACTTAGCAAGTATCCTAACTACAGGATTCTCGGAATTTCTAGCCTCTAGTATCTTGCGAGGCAAATAATCCATAGCATCCAAGATATGTCCTTGTTTTTCTCCCAATTGACCACGAAATAAACGATAAGCTGCTTCTTCCTGTACTGTTTTAGTTAAATCTCCCACTCCCTTTGCGGCTCGGTATTGTTGTGCCTTGGTCAATCCACCTTCAGTTAAAGTTGTAAAAAACTGGTCAGCTGCTTCCATAAGGCGAGAAGGAAATTTTAAAGTATTTTCTATCACTCTACCCGTTTTACTTGTAGCTAGAGGTACTACTTTAGACGCATCTCCAACAAATTCCGTAGCCTGTACATAGGAAGCCATTTCTTTACCGCGGGCGATGTTCCATAACTTAGATGCTGCATTGCCTAAATTACTGATATATCCCTTAGCGTAAGCAGATCCTTCACCAATCAAATGCTGCCTTGGATTTCCACTTAACGCAGATCCCATTGCATCATAGAATCCACTAATAGTTTTTTCTACTGGAGTCAATATCCCAGTACCCTGTAAGTTAGATGAAATATTAACAAAATGTGTAGTCGGCGAAGAGAGCATTGAATTATAACGGAGAGCATCTATCCAATCTTCAGCTCGTGGTTTTATAAACTCACGAAAAAACTTGGTTACTTGGTTTGGATCATTAAAATTAATCCCTTTTGAAGCATTGATTATATCCTCAGCATTTTTATTCACTTTAAGAATACTATCGAGAATTATATCAATCGCTGCATGATCTCTTGGTTCAGCTCCTATCCTTCGAGCCTGAAGTTGTCTTGCTATATCCTCACCTGCTGATTTATCTTTTATTAAAATTTTAATAAAATCCGGATTCAATTGACCAGCATCATCCAATTTTGCCATAGCAGAAATCTTTTGTCGCAATTTTAAATTAGCAGCAATTGTAGCTTTAGTCTCTTCACGGGTCACCGTTTTACTTAGTATTCTGCTAGTAGCAGCTGCAGTATCTATGACTTCCTTATTACTCAGCCTGGTTCCTACTGTTTTACCTAATAATTCCCCTTGGTTTTCAATCTCCGCTGTTATTGCTTTTTTGGCTTTATCGGGAATGTTAAGTCGTTCAGTATTGTAAAATTTTGATACTTCATCTACACTACCCCCGTATGAAGACTTTCCTGCACCATCTAAATGAGACTTTTGTCCTTTGTTTACAGGGATTGGGACTCCTTCTTGGGATCCTGTTCCTGTTGGTTTTATTGTTTTTTTAGGACCACCTGGTACTTGTGCAAAACCACCTTGTTGAATCTGAGCAACTCGTCCTTGAACTTGTTGTTCTATTTTTTTCTGGGCTTTTTCTAATTGTTTAATTACAAATTTATTTGTAGTATTTCCTTTTTTCTGTTGTAATTTCTGCCATGAAACCTGCAACTCTTGAATCTTCGGATCTCTAGTTATTGTTTCAGCCTTGACTTTTCCAAAACTCTGAATCAATTTAGTTCCACCATATCCAGCCGCACCTAATACTCCACCTCCTACAGCTCCGAATAAAGCTCCAGTTCCAGTATCTTTTATGAATTCACTAGCACTTAGATCTTTTTTCTGTAACGATTTACCCGATCCATAAGTAGCACCAATTTTAGCACCAATTTTAGCACCTTCCTTAACTGCCAATTTTAAACCTGGCTTGGCTATCATCCCGGCTACTCGTCCAGGAGTATACAAGTAACTCGCTGATTCCAAGGCTTCACCAGCTACTTGTCTATAGCCGGTTGCCCCAGGTTGTAGTTCCTGTATATTATATTTTCCCAAAGGACCTACATCTACCTCTTGATTCCCCAATGCTCTTTGCTTTATTAACTCACCTCGGTAACCCCCGACTACTTCACCAATACCATAAGCCGCAGCCTGACCGATTCTGGTACCAGGACGTACGATTAAAGCCTGAAAAGCATCTTTGGCAATAGATTTGCCAACATTACCGACTTGCTTATAAAGCGGCACCTTTATCTGCCGTTGTTGAAATTCTTGTTGTAATTGAGCTAACCGTATAGCCATATTATCCTAATATTGCATTAAGAATTTTTTGATAATCAATCAAAGGAATCTCATTTCGTTTACTTTCTAAATCTTTAGCTGATTTTATGTCATATTTTTCTAATAATGCTTCTATATCTCCACCACTTACAGCTTTACCTGTCAACTGTTCCCTGACATAAGCTGCATTGCCGGCAGTCAAATATTCTCCTGTAGGTAATGCAGCTAAGAAATCAGTAGCGGATCCGGCATTCTCAATGTATTCACTAGCTTTAAGTAAATAATCAATCGGATTTACTTTTCCATCCGTTCCTCGGGCAAGTTTTCTGGTTTCCGCTATAACACTGCTTTGTCTCGTCAGCAACCTTTCCGTCTGAGTTCCACCACCACTCTTGCTTGGTGCTGTTGCTCCCGCAATCTTTTTTATAGTGATCTTTCCACTTGCATCTTTTGTGATGTAACTAAATGTTCCACTATCATCCACACCACTCCATAACTTTTCTTCTCCGGGCTTCATAGATCCCAATACAGCCATGGTTGAACCTATTGGTAATCCGGCTTGGGTTTCGTATTCTTCTAATTTTCCCTGTTGTAAAGGAGTGATCTGGTCAAATGTTATTTTACCTGCTTCAATCTGCGCGCCATAAGCACTGGCCAAAACATCCAAATTAGCCTTGGCGTTAGTTTTTAATTCATCTTCATTTGCATCAAAGATACTATAAAGTTGCAATGCTTGAGAAAACTTTTGATTATAATTAGCCACAGCATCTGTATATTCCTGTTTTTGCAATCCCATTAATTCACTAATAACACTATTTCTATTACTAAGTTTGGTTTCCAAAACAAGCTCGCGTCGATTAAGACTATCTAACTGATTCTGTATTTTTCGTCCCTGCTCCGTTTCAATCCCTTGTCGTCCTGCTTCAGTTACACCCTGTCCTGATGTTTGCTGGAAAACTCTAAATTCTTCTTGCAACTTCAATCTCTCTGCCGTTATTCCTTCCATCTCAGTGGTTATAGTAGTTCGTTCCTGTCTAGCTAAATTCAACGAAGCCTGATCCTGTTCACCAAAAATATCGGGCAATACCGGAGCTTCCCCTATATTCAGAGAATCTTTAATCTTTTGAATTTCAGCGGCTCTTTTGGCTGCTCGTTCAGATTCCGAAGTTTGAGCTATTGGTTGAGGGGTAGCAGGGGCTGGGGCAACTTGCTGCGTGGCTTTTTGATACACAGTAGGGTTATCCGAGTATTTATAAAGTGAAGCACTGGGAGTTTGACCTCGTTGAATTACTGAAACAGAAGACATATTTGGTAATCCAGTTCTTGTACGGAAATCTTCTTCAGAAGTAAAGGCATAATCTGATGAGGGTGTAGTTGGGGCAGGTTCAAAACTATTAGTAAAATCAGAAATTGATTGACCCGGTGCTCTTGTTGGCGCAGGAGCTGATGCCGGTACTGGCGCAATCGGATCTAGTTGGCCTTGGTTATATTGTTTATAGACATCGAAAGACGTATAGGTTGTTCCTGCATTTGGTCCAGTTTTTGCTTTATAGTATTGTGATGTATCTGGCATATTTATGAATCGCTTTCATTAGGTTGCTCGTCTAAACTGGCAAACTGATAATAAGAACTGGTCATCACATTAGCTTGGCTGGGATGAGACATTAGATAAGCCTGTTTCAATTTCTGATATTCATCTCTATAATATTTAACATCATCATAATCTCTTAAATAACCACTAGCCAATTCAGCGGCCTTAGTCGTAATCACTTCCAATTCATCGTTTTGAACCATCAAAGCATGCGAGTCGTTGCTAGAATTTTCAGACAAGCCAAATGCTGTATCTTGCCAAGCATACCTGCTGTAGTACGAAATATTATAATACTTGCCGCGTTTTAAAATTAAATTATCAAATCCCCAGTCAGTGTCATTCAAGTGAAGCAGAGCTGCTGTAGTAGTGTCTCGACTCCAGAATAGAGCCGCATAATCAATAGCTGTATCAGCCGGAGTGCCGGTAGTGGTTTTATTTTGTAAATCAAATCGAATCTTATTCCAGCCAGTTTGAAATGCGCTGCAATCATTCTGGTTGGAATCACTGACTTGATAATAATTACTGGAATCGGAGCCTAAACGTAAAGTAATCTGGTGGATTCCAGTATCATAATTTGTAATCTTTGCATCAACAAATGCCTGGCCGCGAGCCAAGAAAGTGCTAATATCAAATGATGCTATTGCAGTATTTTGAATTCCAACCGTACTGTCCGTCGAATCCGTAGTATCAGTTTGAAATCTTACTGATCCATTGCCCTCGATAAAATCATCGTTATCTACTTTGACATCTGAATCATTGACTCCATCGGTATCCCAGGTATTCCAAACTGTATCTTCCATTGTGCTAACTCGAACCGTAATATCATCAATATCAGCCGATACTCTGAGGGTTCTTGTTAAGTCATCATTAAGAATTGTCGCTATCCCTTTCTCAACTTTCTTTCTACGATCAAATTCTGTAGGCGGAAGTAGATCGTAGGTTTCAAACTCTCCCCGTGAATCAGTATTTTGAGGCCGTAGGTCAATAATTTTATCAGCCTTTACGTCCACAGGAAGAGCATAGTCAAATTGATTATCCATCAAATTTGGCGTTAAGACTACTTCTCGAATATTGCCTCGGAAGTCTATATCCGATAAAGAAATACGAACAGCGGAATTGATAAGATCTCGTTCTTGATTACTATCCGATCCCGTATCACCAGATTGAATATTACTAAGACGTCCATGAACTTTGGTTTGGATAATTCGTCGAATTAGAGCATAATCGTAGATACTTCTTATAGGCATTATTTTTTATTGTATATTAATGGTTCGGAATTAACTATAAGGTCAGATATTTCTTGTTCACTAGCCGGTCCTCTGATCTCTATTTTTAACTGAATAAAACTACTACTTATGCCAATATTTAAACTTTCTTCATATTTGCTAGTATTTGAAATAACTCCTAATTTTTTCCAACGCTCAAATTGAGCAGCAGATGTACTAGAACCAGTAGCCACTGCTTCATCTATTGTAATTGTTTGTAAAGCTGCGTGAGCACCTGAAATTGTAGTAATATGCGCTAAATAACCAGCATTAACACCTTCTATTATTTCCACTTCATCTCCTACTGCCAAGGAATCATCACCAGCAGAGAATGTCACAGTAAACGTAGTAGTGGATGTCCAGGTAATCTCAACTACAAGAGGTCTGCGATTGGCTAATACCAATGAACGTGTTCCCCGTGCTTTAACAATTATCTGACTTCCAGTAGTAATAAATCTTGAAAATCTAACCCATAGATTATCCCATAATTCTTTAATGTTATCAGCAAGAATAAATTGAGTAATAATATAACCTCTAGTCGGTGTAATGCTTGTATCTGCTTCAATTAACCATATACCAGTTTGAAAAGTCACGCCGGAATCAATAAAAATTCTGCCTCCAGCAAGTAAATTTCTTGAATCAACAGCAGTAGGTACCCAATAAAGTGCTCCTGGTGAAGCAACACTTTGTTGTCCATAATCCACACTGTCCCCCCATCTACCTAATGAATGTTTATTATATAATCGCCCAGATCCAGGATCCAGACACCATATACCTGCACTATAACGCTTAGAAGGTACTCCATTAGCTGATTGAGTAGCATTTATATAGACTAAATTATCTTCACCAACTACCATTCCTCTACCTGATACTGATTGCAGTCTTGATGTATCTGAGCCAACTACAAGAGATCGTCCAAGTTCTTCTGCTATAGGAAAAGCCACTTGTTGTCCATTACGAATCATAGGTCTAAAACTCTGACCATTATATTCTAAAAAGAATCCATTATCATTCAATACTATCGGAGTACCTCCATAATCAACTCCCGATACAACAGATACTCCATGAGTTTTATGAATTTGATTGTACGTTTGACTGTATCCATCCCATTCTACTATTGCCCCTTCACCGCCATATCTGTGAAGACATAATAGCCATGCCCGATTCGTAGTTGTAAAAATATGCTCAATATTTAGATCTTTAGGTAAAGTCAAACGAGCATAAGAAACAGTATCATTTTGAGTATCTGAAGGACGAGAAATTGTATGTAGTAAATTTCCACTACCGACTAAAGTAATTTTTCTAAAGGGGAAATACTCAATAGGTCTTGATAAAGTAGAACTAAATAACGCAGGTTGACCCTGTTTTGTAACCCACCAACTAGCTGTCCAAACATTATTTCCTGTATCATTCAAAACAGCAATATCTCCTGAATCTGTAGTTACGAATAATTTATTTCTTCCACTATCATTCCGACTATCATTTCCATGAATAGTAAAATCACGAGACGTTATGGGGCTATTCGATAATGCGTCAGTATCCCAACTATCAGCAGGTGAAGTAGCATTTTCAGGAGTAACAGAATCTGTTTTTTGAAGTCCTCCTCCATCTCTTAAGGCCCAATATCTATCAGTACAGTCCGCATTTGTACGAAGAAAAGCTGTATAGGGATTGTCTGCTGTAAAATCCGAAATTGTATCTTCTATTCTTTCGAATCTTCTGGACAATCCTATTGTTCCCTCGTTTTTATCTAAATCAATATTAAATGTCTTCCAAAGACTACCATAATAGTTTCCTAAATATGGACCTGTCCAACGTCTTGTAGATTTTGAGGGAATGTGAATGTTCATATTATGCTATTGCGCTCCATTCTACAAAATGTGTAATACCTGCCGTGGGTGCGCCAGTTTTAGTAAAAGTAAAAGTTATATTTGTAGCATCTGCAGAAACCGTAGCTGATTGAAAATTACCGCCACTTTCTCGTTCTAAATGTAAACAAGCAGCCGAATCTTGATTAATGACAGCAGAGGCTTTACCGTAATAGGTGCACGAAGTTAATGCTGCAGAACTAGAACCAGTAGAAATAGTAAGAACACCATCAACATCTTTTACAAAACCAAACACAGAAATTAAAACTGGAGTCCTAACTAATCCATGAGCTATAACTACTGTCCCATTAGCTGCATTCATCGCACGATTGAATTGACCACTAACAGCTAAAGAACCAGATGACGCAGGAGATGACCTCGCTACTTCTTTCCAGCTAGTCCCATTATAAAGTAATTGAATTACACCATTTGCAACACTTATAAAGGATGAACTCAAATTAATAGTATCAACAGTTCCAGTATCAGTATCTGCAATAGTTATATTCGAATCAGTAAATTCTAAAGTTAGAATTTGTCCTTCTCTACCACCTATAATGTTCGCTATTGTAACCGCTGCTGCTCCGGTCAGAACCATATAATCTGAAGAAATCGCAAACGAAGTTGCCCCAGAAGAAATTATAAATTGAACTCTATTTCGTTTTTGAATCACATCTTTTTGAATATCTTCCAAAGCAATTATAAGAGCACCCTTACTTTCCTGGTCTAAAGGATATTCCATTTGTGATCTTGATGGAGTGTCACTGTTTTGACCCTCACTAGAATTAAATTTTAATTCAGCCATAGCGTATTTTTAAATTACTATGGATTAAAGCATTAATCGAGGATTTATCATTCGAGCATTTCTGATTGCTAGAAACTTCAAACTCATGGCAGAAGTATCTACAGTATCCAATGTAGTATTCACAAGCCTCAATGCTTGAGGAATAGAATGATTAATCTGAAATACTGAATTTGAACTATCAGGTTTATCACCTAGAGTCGCATAGACAGTGTCGTTAATCAAGAACTGATAGCCATCTTGCTCCCAAGTAATTCTAAATCGCGGAGCTAAAGATCCACCACCATTAGCCCATAGAGTATCCCAGGTGATATTTTTTTGTTGCTTAACCCCTGCTTCACTGACAATAACTGCTCGAAATGGACGGGTAGTTGTAGTATCTCCTGCTGTTACACTGTCAAATCTCATCTCAAAATAAGCCGCACCTCTCTCCAACGTATCCCCGAAATTTTGCAATCCCCATCGTTTTCCCTGAGCTGCGGAAGCTCCGTCATTTGAATCTGGAGAAAATGAATCCACTGTAATTGTAAATTCGAAATCTCCATAAAGATACTGAGAAAACGAAGATGCTTTACCTATAAGCCCAGAATCCCCAATCTTTATTACTCTCTTTACAGAGTCGAACGCAAGATTGGCTGTATCTCCTTGCCAGAAACTAGAATCAAAAGCATTTCTAACTGCTGGATCTTGAATCAAACCCCCTCGCAAATCTATCTCTTCACTAAAGTACATAAATTTATATAATTAATTATTTTACTTCGACCTTTAGAAGATTATCTCAGCCCCAAAGGGCTGAGTAATCCACCAAAGGATTAAATGTTAATTATGAAACTGTCTCCAATGAGTTTTTCAGTTCCAGAATCACCTACTGTGTAGTTTCGAGAAGAACGAAGGCCACTATTAGCTGCCGTCGCATACTCAAATTTTGTACTATCTGCTGTCGCAGAATCATATCCTACAAATAAATTATTATTAGCAATTCCTCTAATTCTGTACCCGGCCGAGAACCTCATGTAATTTGGCACTGCTGTATCGGTATTGATAACAACATTATTTGCAATTTGAAGACCGCTTAAGTTTGTATCTGCTGTATCGGTTGTATCCTGAGTTATAACTCCAGCACCATTCGAAGTGTCCCCTACTGTGTCAAATTGACCGTAAAAGAAATTATTTCGAATAGTTGAATAACTTGGAGCACCTCCCTTAATGGAGATAGCTTTACCTGCTCCCGCTGTATCTTCAGCGATAAAGCGATTACTCTCAACCATTGAACGAGCTGATCCCAAACGAAGCATGACTCGAAAATCATTTGTCGTCGCATTGAAATCGAAGACATTATTATCGAATTTTATCCCAGAAAACCCTGAATCAATATCCACTGCACGAGCAATGGAATCAGCAGCCGCTAGGAAACGAAGATTGGAAACACGAACATTGTTTGCTCCCAATCCAACTTCTCCCGAAGCTCCTGTATAGCGAATAGTGGGACGATTATTACCGTTCCCCATTCCGAGAATCTGAATTCCAGCTATATTCCATGAATCTGCAGCAGTGATTGATTGATCGTATCCTGGAGTAACTAACACCACATCACCTCTTCCGGCTGAAGCAGCGTTAACTGCGGCCTGAATGGTTGTATATACTCGTACAACTCCGTCTTTATCTACGGGAAATTCATTCCCAAGATTCGCTGGACCGACTGTAGTATCGTCACTATCTGATACTAGGAACAATTTAGACCCAGGAGCCAGAATTTGTTCTGGTATTCCTTTGCTAATACTCCCATATCTCGAAAGTTGATTTTCCAACATTTTGATTATCTTTCTTTAATTATCTTTATCTTTCTTTATTCTGGCGATTTAGACCAGATGACCTTTTCTAACTATTTCAGTTGTCAAGGAGCTGTATCTCCTCTATGCACTTTGATCCCCCGAACTGAACTTGCACCAGCGTCCGGTTACAATTCCGATGCCAAATCCAGATCTGACGCCAAATTCCCAATTATCAGTCGAAAAATCTTCACCAGCATTCAAATCCGCTGGAGCCTTCAAATGTGGTGATTCCCAAATACCCAAATGAGCATCAGAAATCATACTTGAAGCAATCCCCCAATATCTGCGCTTGGTTGCATCTGTCGCACCAGCAGCAGTTGTTGGTACTAATGGCAACTTCACATGCTTATATTTTGCCTTATAAACATTAGTCACACCTGAATTGGCAAAGTCTGGAGCAGCAACTGAAGTTAGATATTCAAGAGCTGTATTAACCGTTGCTGGATCATCAGTTGTCCAAAGAATATCAAATGGAACAGTGATTTTTTCAGCAAAATTGTTAAGAGTCTCTTCAGTAACTAATCTTTCAATACCTTCCAAAGCACCCTTTGAAAGAATAGGATTACCGGCTAAACGATTCCGATAAGTAGTCGAACTGCCGGTTAAAAGATGGGCTGTGCTAAACAAAGCCAGTGCATCTCCGACTGTTACATCTACAGTTGCACCATTCTTATCAGTGTAACTTGTTGATAGACCGAAACCGAAACGATGACTCAAATCCAATTCCATTCGATTAATTGGCATCTGGGCCAAATTAGTCAATCTTCGAACGACATCTGGATACTTATTAAATCGTCTCATTTCATAGGTGATGCCAATATCTTTGGCAACACGCTTGACTGAAACCAATTTATTGTATCCCAATTGAACTCTTGCTCGACCAGCCTGGTTTCCCTGTGGCTTATTGTCAGCATAAAGTTCAAGGTCGATTTCCGTGTAATCACGGGTTTCACCAGAATTATCTGGAATATCCTCAACCACGAACAATCCAGAACTGCGAGCGTTTTTCTCCACCATATCTAATGCTTTGGCGAAAATCACACCAGCAAGTCTAGTGAAAACTGAAAGCGAAATGCTATTTAACTCCACTGTGGTATTGACTTAATACAATATCCTTGATAAACTAAATACTACAACTAAACATTAAATATTCAACTTTATGCCTCGACATCGAATAATTACATCTTCTAAAACTTGTCTCTTCTGCAAAAAAGTATTTAATCGGCCCAATGAATTGGCGATCAAATATTGGGAATCCAAAAAATTTGATTCTCAAAAATGTAATGCTCAATGGCAACTCGCCAATAGGCATGGCATTTATGCAAATTATTCAAACCGATGGAACAATCAGAGACGAGAACAAGCTAGAAAAATAATGCTTGGAAATAAGTACAGATTGGGCCATCCTCTTTCAGAAGAACATAAACAAAAAATGATTAAATCCGGAAAGGATCATTGGTATTGGAAAGGGGACAATGCATCTTATAGCGCTGTTCATAAATGGTTAGTCAAAAATTTTGGTAAGGCCAATAGATGTGAAAACACTAATTGTCCCAAACTTCCATCTCGCCGTTTTGAATATGCCCTTATTGTTGCCGATATTCATGTCCATAATAGGAACAACTATAAAATGCTCTGCATTCCTTGTCATCGCTCATTTGATAGCCGTTTAAATATACTTAACGTTCAAATGTAGTATTTAGTTTTCAAAGAACTGTATAAATCACCTTTCTTATTACTTTTCTTCCCAACTCGTTTGAAGTCCGAGAACCACTGTTCGGAAAAATAACTTAATTAATTATTTATTAGCTTGCACCAGCAGTATCCGGACCACTAACCACAAACGCCGGTCTTGCTATTACTCCAACAATCTTAGTCGCACTTTGACGACCAGTAATAAACACTTGACGAACTGCGGTATCACTTACATCAACACGCATACCAGCAGAATCTCCTGCGAGAACACTGCCACCACCAGTAGTATCAATTGCACAATAGCGACCAATATCAGAATCTGCGGCACCTGCATCAGAATCGACATCAATTACCCATTCCACTGCATTGTCTACAGGCACTTCGACAGGCACCATAGGTGCTCCTTGCCAAGAAGATGTATCTGTAAGAGACACATTCAAACGAGCCACACCGATAACTCTATCTGTAGAATCATTAGCCGGTGGGACTAAGTTCGATGAATCATCAAGTTTGACCAATCCACCATCGCGAATAGCGTGGGTGGTATCGCCTTTCTTGAAATGCATCAACTTAGTTTTGCCACGAAATCTCACGAGTGACATTATAATTGTCTTTCTTTAATTATATTTTTACCCTTGTTTTTACGTGTTTCATTCACGACTGTCCTAACGCAAAACGACACACCCTGTTTGGTGTGCCGCTGGAATCAGTAGGCGTTATAAACTAATTTTAGTTGTTACGCAACTACTCGATAATTCAATTGATTATAGTATAGCACGATTTATTCAAATCTTGTCAAATTTTACCATCCGGTTCCCCAAATTCAGTTATGCGCTTCCAGCGAAATGGCAAACCATCTCGCATAATTACGGTTACCTCACCGAATTTGAAACGCGTACGCAGATCGCGAATCATCTGTAATTCATTTTTATGCAATTCTACGATTTCTATAATTGAAGTATCATTTTGGGGCATCTTTTTTTATACTTTTAAGCACACGGTCTACGGTAATCATATCCACATCATCAAGCGACAAAGGTTTTGGCATCCACTGACTCCAAAGTTCCTGCATTGCTTCCCTTTGATTAAAATCTAAAGATTGGTTTAGCAATACAGATAAATATGGCAATTCTCCCATTTTAATTCCCCAATCTCTTAAAATTGTAAGCATGACCTCAATTACCGGACTAATACGTCTATCTCTCAAGATAGAAACGTCACATGATTCTTCTGATACAATCTTATTAAACATGAGGGGAGAAAACCATTCTTTAGTTCCATCTTCAAATTCAACTTCGATAAGATTAAAACCACTAGGGGTTTTTTCTTCAGTTTCAACTGTCTCTTTTATTTTCTTACTACCTATATATTTATCAGACATTTGTATCAATTAATGATCGCGGCACGTGTCTCGTTGATCCATCAGACATTCGGCAATGATAATACTGATCCGAATGACCTTCTTCGAGTACCTTCGCAATCTCAATACCATCAAAAATCACTGGATTAGATTTAACCTCAATATCCTCAATAACTGGGTGTGCTCCGCCATCTTCTAACTCTTCTGGTATTGGCGGTGGAGTTAAAGTAGTTACTTCAACTTTTTTTGGAGTTTTCATAATCTTAACTTTAACTTTTTCAGCCTTTACCTTTGGTGATTTTTTAACTATAACTTTCTTAGTTTTAATCATATATTTAATATTAATTCACAAATTGTGAACCTAATTGAATTGTTCGACCATCCGGCAGAAGAATATCAAATGTAATCCGACCTTCATAGTCTTCTTTTTTCCCCACTACCTCAGTGTCAATCCGTTCCGTATAACGAGCATCAGTAAATGCTGAATAACCATTTAATATAGCTTTTGTAACTTTATCATTTTTGTCCAACAGAAGCACCTCATATTCCTGAACTTCACCAACAGTTTTACCTGTGGTAGAGTGTTTAATTAATTCATCCTTAATTGTTCTCCAGCCTGTAATAATACTCCCATTATAAACTGAAAGTTTTACTTTTAAGGGTTTTTTATCAGTTCTTGCTGATTCATAATTATAGACTCTGCCCTTATCTGCTACTTCATACAGCATTTTCAATTTCGCTTGTACATCATCCCATTGCTTCCGATCTATCTGAATAGTATCCTTATATTCTATGTTTAAATCAGGATTGGTTGAATTTATAGCCGGATCAGCTTGTTGTTCAACAACCTTTGTTTTTTCTTCGTTCATCGAAAGTCCTCATCTTTGAGCGTTCCTAGCCCACCTGCATTAGCCAGCTTTTGAGCCATAGCTTTTTCTTCTGCAGTGAAACTTTGATTGCTATTAATTTTAAGTCTCCTAACACCACCCGATGACAATACGGTAGAATTCATCGCATCTATACCTTCCGGTTTTGTTGCCAAAACCCAAGCGTCTGTCAATTTTTTCAATACTTCTTCTTTAGTTCCCGCTGCATCTCCGAGCCGTTTATACTGAAATTCAATTTTTTTCTTTAATTCAGGATCATCACCGGACAGAGAATTTAAAGTATCATTATAATGATCTACCAATACGCTTTCTAATATTTCTTTTTTAACATTTCCAATTTTATCATCAATTCCTTTTGCTAGATCAGAAGCTTTTTTTTCAGCAGCTACCTTTTGGGTTCTCAAATTTTCAAAATTCAAATCTTTACCCTTAAGTTTTTCCAGTTCTTCATTAACTTCTGCCAATTGCGACTGAAGATTATCTAACTCCTCGGTCTTGTCTGGATTGGCTGTCTTGTATTCTTCAATAGCCGCTTCCTTTTGTGCCTGAATTTCTTCCGCATTAAAGACTTCGACTTGCTCCCCTTGTTCATTAGTTATGGTTTGTGGCATTTCTTTTGTGATTTAATTATTTATCTACAATCGGATAACGTGCCGACGTCACGTGATAATTTTAAATCGACCTTTAATTAATTATACTTCCCCTATTGGATTATTCTTATCAAAATCATCTTTTGGTTTGGAATTTCCCTGATGTTCTAAATTTGCTTTATTCCAGTGTTCCAAAAGCAAGGACATACCATTAAACGTACCTCTGCCAAAAATCACCCCTTCCCAAGTTTCTGCTTGATTTGACGAAAACAATAACTGCTCATACAAAAACTTTTTGATATCTTTTTCTATTCTTGGAAAAACAGCAAAAATTGCAGCGCAGTATTCTTTTCGTTCACTTTCCGACATTTCTTTCTCATCATTTATATCAGATAAATCTATACCGCTTAGTAAATGCCTCATTATCTCAATGCTTGAGTCCTTTTTCATGCGGTCTGTAATTGCTTATTAAGTTGCTGACCAGTTGCCTTTTCAGGAGACGGCAAATTCACCCTAGGAGATACGGTTTTAGATCCCCCTTGTCCTTCTACGCCTTCTGCCGGCATTGGAGGTGCTGGATTAGGAGCAAATAATTTCTGCGGATTTTCTTCCCAAACACTTGCCATTCTTTCCTGAAGATATGCCATATTTGGCTGTAATGGTATTACATCTTGCATAAATGCCCTAAATAAAAGTTTAGATACCTCGCTGGTTTTTCTCTCTTTAGGTTTAATTACTATTTGCCAAATCAACTTTGAATTAGTTATCTCATCAGGATTTAAGAAAATTAATCGTACTGGAACTCCCTGTTCCTGCGATAAAGCATCTTCGGATTTCATTATTGCTTGAGGAGACGGCATTGGTTCTTTGGTCGGAATAACAATTCTCCTACCCATACCTTCACCTTCCACTGACCGATCAACACTCGTTTGCCTAAATTTAGATTTAAGCAATCCCCTAGCCTCATCAACCACCTGATCTTCCGCATTAAACCAATTAGCTAAAAGATTTTTCAATCGTAACCACTCCAATTTCCATTCCAGCATAGAAACAGAAAATACCGTAAGCCCTAAAATCATTTTAGCCTGTCGTTGTAATTCTATAATCTCAGTGGCTGTCTGGTCCCCAGTTCCTTGCTGACCTTGAAAAATAGGGGAAGTAGTTTCGGTATTGATACTTTCCTGAATCTCTTTAATCATATTAAATTCAGCCTGTGTTACTCCTGTATTTTCTCCTTCTAATGGAGGAAAACTATTCGGAGGAATACCATAATTCATTTTACCAGGCATAAATACTCGGTTACTGACAATTCTTCCGGAAAGATTATATCGAGGTGGAGCAAACGATTTCTGTGTCTTAAGAATTGCCAATCGCTCAAACTCATCCAGCAACGCAACCTTATTTCTAATTCGAGAAACCAACGATTTACCATAGGCAAACTTAGAATTAATTGGTTCCAAATTTTGCTGGGCAATATTATATTCTTCGTAACCCCAAGGCAACGGATAACCGACTGGGGTCATCAAAACTCCATTTAAAAGTACGGCGAATTCATTATTCCATTTATCTTGATAACGAAGAATTTCAACATAATTTTCTTGAGATTGTAAAAGCGTCCAATCTTGCAAACTTTTTGAATCGGCCGAATCGGTTCTTACTAATTTTTTAGGCACACTCTTCCATCGTTCCCATTCTCCAAAAATCATTTTAGCTTCTTGATAAGGAACAGTATCTACCGTCACCACGAATGGTTGTTCAGAAATATCATACTTAGTTATATCTCCCAGATATAAATTGATTCCAGGAACTATATTACGAGCAGGTCTGGCAAAAGCTTTTTTAATTTTTTCATCCCAGGTTTGTTTGATCTTGCCATCATATTTACCTTTCATTTTCTTTTCTTTTTTTTGTTTCTCATCCCATAGCTCTTCCACAAAAACCGTACCATGTTTCAAAAGTTCATAATGTCTCAAATATTTTTTCTCATCATCAACGTCCAGCTCATTAGTCTTTAAAATTACATCTTCCATTGCATCTCCGAGGGCTTGAATTTTAAGTCCCTCTTTATCAAAAGCCGAAATATCACCAGATAGATTCAAATTAACCAATGCCGAAAGAAGAGCAAATAATTTTGTCCTTACTGTACCCGATTGAAAATTGGTATCTTCTTTATTTTTCTTTGGAGCAATAAATGTATTAGCCACCCGT
>Ga0137435_1000068_pt1 | contig 43390 bp, 52 predicted proteins | sample EasRivERMGT100_2_FD_104904 | JGI IMG/M metagenome (GOLD analysis project Ga0137435, IMG submission 104904) | Soil microbial communities from meander-bound floodplain in the East River, Colorado, USA - East River MetaG ERMGT100_2 | ecosystem: Environmental > Terrestrial > Soil > Floodplain ... | reverse complement strand
CTGGGAAGTAGAATCCCACGCCGATCATGATGCCTATTCCGGCGGTGATCCAGATCGACGCGGCGGTGGTCAGGCCGCGCACCGTCAGCCCGTCCCTCATAATCACACCGGCGCCGAGGAAGCCGATGCCGGTCATGATCCCCTGCGCCATCCGCGTCGGGTCGATCGCGACGCGTTCGAGAATCGACGCATCGAACCACCTGCCGTGGTACACGGTGAGGATCATCAACAGGCTCGAGGCCAGGCATACGAGTGCGTGAGTGCGAAAGCCTGCGGGCCGGCCGTGGTAGCTGCGCTCCAGTCCGATGATGCCGCCCGCGGCGAGCGCGACGACCAGATGCAGCGCCATCTCGAAGTAATCGCCGCTCCAAACCGAACTCATTGTCACGCACCCAGCGGCGCCTGAAAGACGACCGCCCTCAATACCGGTAGCTATCCGCCTTGTAGGGACCTTTTTTCGACACCCCGATGTAGCGCGCCTGCGCGTCGGTGAGCTCGGTGAGATGCGCATTGAGCTTCTTCAGCTGCAGCCGAGCCACCTTCTCGTCCAAGTGTTTGGGCAGCACATATACGCCGATCGGATACTTGCCGGAGTCTTTCTGCGACTCGGTCCACAGCTCGATCTGCGCGATAGTCTGGTTGGCGAAGGACGAACTCATCACATACGAAGGATGCCCGGTGCCGCACCCGAGGTTAACCAACCGCCCCTTGGCGAGGAGGATGATCCGCTTCCCGTCGGGGAAGATGACATGGTCGACTTGCGGCTTGATCTCCTCCCATTTGCACTGCTCGATGGAGGCGATGTCGATCTCGTTGTCGAAGTGGCCAATGTTGCAGACGATAGCCTGGTTCTTCATTTTTCTCATGTGATCGTGCGTGATCACGTGGAAGTTGCCGGTGGCGGTGACGAAGATGTCCGCCTTGTCGGCGGCGTAGTCCATGGTCACCACGCGGTAGCCTTCCATCGCGGCCTGCAGCGCGTTGATCGGGTCGATCTCGGTCACCCACACCTGGGCCGAGAGCGCACGCAGCGCCTGAGCACTGCCCTTGCCCACATCGCCGTAGCCAGCGACCACCGCGACCTTGCCCGCGATCATCACGTCGGTGGCCCGCTTGATACCGTCCACCAGCGATTCACGGCAGCCGTAGAGGTTGTCGAACTTGCTCTTGGTCACCGAATCGTTGACGTTGATCGCCGGGAAGGCGAGCTTGCCCTCCTTGTGCATCTGGTAGAGCCGGTGCACGCCGGTGGTGGTCTCCTCGGTCACGCCCTTCACTTGCGCCAGACGGGCCGAATACCACTTCGGACTGCGGGCGAGCCTGGCCTTGATCGCGGCAAACAGAAATTTCTCCTCCTCGCTTGCGGGCTTGGCGATGAGGGAGCCATCCTTCTCGGCGCGGGCGCCGAGGTGCAGCAGCAGCGTCGCGTCGCCGCCGTCATCCAGGATCATGTTGGAGTAGGCGTTGTCGGGCCACTCGAAAATGCGGTGGGTGTAGTCCCAGTATTCTTCCAGCGACTCGCCCTTGTAGGCGAACACCGGCGTGCCTTTCACGGCGATTGCCGCGGCGGCGTGGTCCTGGGTGGAGAAGATGTTGCACGAAGCCCAGCGCACCTGCGCGCCCAGCGCCTGCAGCGTCTCGATCAGCACCGCAGTCTGGATGGTCATGTGCAGCGAGCCGGTGATACGGGCCCCGCGCAGCGGCTGGGTTGCCGCATACTCCTCGCGGATCGCCATCAGGCCGGGCATTTCGGTCTCGGCGATGGCGATTTCCTTGCGCCCCCAATCGGCAAGCGAAAGGTCGGCCACCCGAAAATCGGTAGAAGCTTGGGTTTGCGGTACGGCGCTCATCACGCGCTCCTTTCAATCAAGAGTTCGCGAGCGCCGTTGCAAGGGTCGGTCCCCCGAGCCTGGCAAGCCTGGCGGCCTGTTGCAACGCTCCTCGGAGAGGGGCGCATTTTACCTCAACTGGCGACAAGAAAAAAAGCCGGCGCTTGGGCCGGCTTTCCGTTCTGAGATCGCTGCGTCAGACAGTGACCGGTGCGCCTTTCTTGATCCCTGCGTCGGCGGCGAGCGCTATGGCTTTGTCGGTCGCCTCCCACGTGAACTCCGGCTCCTCGCGGCCGAAGTGGCCGTAGGCGGCGGTCTTCTCGTAGATCGGGCGCAGCAGGTCGAGCATCTGGATGATGCCTTTCGGCCTGAGGTCGAAATGCTGCTGTACCAGCTCCGAGAGCCTGTCATCGGAAACCTTTCCCGTGCCGTGGGTGGTGACCATGACGCTGGTGGGCCGCGCCACGCCGATCGCGTAGGAAACCTGGATCAGGCATTTGCTCGCGAGGCCCGCCGCGACGATGTTCTTTGCCACGTAGCGCGCGGCGTACGCCGCAGAACGGTCCACCTTGGAAGGGTCCTTGCCAGAAAAGGCGCCGCCGCCGTGCGGGGCCGACCCGCCGTAGGTATCGACGATGATCTTGCGGCCGGTCACGCCGCAGTCGCCCTTGGGCCCGCCGATCTCGAAACTGCCGGTCGGATTGACGAAATAGTTGATCTTCCCCTTGACGAAGTTCTTGGGAAGCACCGGCTTGATGACCTGCTCGATGACCGCCTCTTCGATCTGCTTGTGGGTCATTCCGGGGGCGTGCTGGGTCGAGAGGACGACGGTCTCGATAGAATCGGGCTTGCCGTCGACGTATTTGATGGTGACTTGGGACTTGGCATCGGGTCGCAGCCAGGGGAGCCGGCCGTCGCGGCGCAGTTCCGACTGGCGTTCGACCAGCCGGTGCGAGAGGTAGATCGCGAGCGGCATGAGCTGGGGCGTCTCGTCGCAGGCATAGCCGAACATGAGACCCTGGTCGCCCGCGCCCTGCTCGAGATCGAGGCCCTTGCCCTCGTCCACGCCCTTGGCGATGTCCTGCGACTGCTCGCCGTAGGCCACCATCACGGTGCAGGTCGAGGCATCGAACCCGAGCGCCGGATCGTTGTAGCCGATGCGCTTGATGGTCTTGCGCGCGACCTCGTCGAACTTGACCCGCGCTCCGGTGGTGATTTCGCCGGCAAGCACCACGAGGTTGTCTTTGACCAGCGTCTCCGCGGCGACTCGGCAGCGTTTGTCCTGCGCTAGAATGGCGTCGAGAACGGCGTCGGAGATCTGGTCGGCGACTTTGTCCGGGTGTCCTTCGGACACCGATTCGGACGTAAAAAGAAAGCTGCTCATGCTGGCGGAATTCCCTGCGAAAAAAAGGACAGGAAGTTTAGCACGGCTGCTCAGCCCACCCAACCCACTCCGATCCCACTTTCGTCCCACGTAACATGCTATTCCTGATGCGGCTGGTGGCGCGTCTTCCCCTGCCGCTGCTGCACGCTCTTGGCGGCGCTCTGGGCCGGGTGGTCTACCTGTGTTCTCCTCGCTACCGCAAGTACGTCAGGCAGAATCTCGATACGGCGGGCATGATCGATTCTCGACTGCGCCGCTTCGTTGTAGCGGAGACGGGCAAAAGCATGCTGGAGGTGCCGGCGGTATGGCTGCGCCCTCTGCGACGCGTCGCCGAGCTCGTGGTCGAAGCGAGTGGATGGGAGCACGTGGACGAGGGGGCAAAGCGCGGCAAAGGCGTGATCATCGCGACGCCCCACATCGGCTGCTGGGAGATTGTCGGACAGTATGTCGCGAGCCGGATGCCGATTACGGTGATGTATCGGCCGCCCAAGATTCGAGCCCTCGAAGCGCTGATGCGGGTCGGCCGCAGCCGCGGCGCCGCCATGACGAGTGTTCCCGCCGACCTCTCGGGCGTGCGTGCGTTGCTCAAGGCGCTGAAACGCGGAGAAGCGATCGGCGTGCTGCCTGACCAGGTACCCGGTCTCGGCGAGGGCGAGTGGGTCCAGTTTTTCGGCAGGCCCGCCTATACGATGACGCTACTCGCGCGAATCTCGGAGAAGACCGGCGCGCCCGTGTTGCTTTGTTTTGCGCAGCGGCTGCCCAGGGGGCGCGGCTATCGCTTTTTTGCGGAACCCCTGCTTGCGCCACGACCGCCCGAGTCGCCGCTGCGCGCTCTCAACCGCTCCCTCGAGCAAATGATTCGTCGATGCCCCGAGCAGTACCTGTGGGGTTACAACCGCTACAAGGTGCCGGCGGGGGTGCAGCCCCCGAGCGGCCGCTGACCCACAGTGAGGGCCTTGCTGACGCGCATTGCGGTAGCGCTCTTTTGGACGCTGCATTTCCTGCCGCTTCGCATGTTTGCGCGGATCGGTGAGGCTGCAGGAATGATCATGTATTTCCTCGCGCGCGAGCGCCGCCACGTTTGCCTCACGAATCTTGCGCGCTGCTTTCCCGACATGCCCTCGGCGGAGCGCGTCGCGCTCGCGAAGGCGCACTTCCGGACGTTCAGCCGGAGCGTGCTGGAACGCTCGATACTGTGGTGGGCACCCCGAGAGCGCGTGGAGCAGATGGTGCGCATTGCGGGTCTCGAGCGGCTCCATGCGCTCAAAGGACAGCCGGTCGTTCTGCTTGCGCCGCACTTCGTCGGGCTGGACGCGGGCTGCACGCGCCTGACCTGCGAAATCGACATGGCGGGTATCTACTCGAAACAGAAAAATCAGGTCTTCAATGCACTGCTCCTGTCCGGCCGAACGCGCTTCGGACGCCAGCGCGCGATTCCACGGCAGGAAGGCATTCGTCCGGCACTGGCCGCGCTGAAAGAGGGAATTCCTTTCTACTATCTGCCCGACCAGGACTATGGCGCGCGCGACACGATTTTCGTGCCGTTTTTCGCGGCCTCGGCCGCGACTATCACCGGACTCTCGCGCCTGACTCGGCTCACCGGCGCGCGCGTGCTGCCCTGCGTGACGCGTATGTTGCCCGGAGGAGCGGGATACGAGCTCGTGTGCCATCCGGTCTGGGAAAATTTCCCGAGCGGCGACGATGCCGCCGACGCCCGCCGCATGAATGCATTCATCGAGGAGTGCGTGCGCGAAATGCCCGAACAGTATTTCTGGACGCACAAACGCTTCAAAACTCGACCTCCGGGAGAGGCTAAATGGTATTAGACGCGGCCAAGACCTAGGGAGTCTTGGCGGCGCTCGTGAGCGCCTTCATCGTGAAGGTAAAGTTCTCCTCGACCTGCGACTTGTGGCAGGCGAGGCACTCGGCGTGGTTGATGTTCGGCCGGGGCTGCTGGGCGGGCGTGAACGCCGCGTAGTTCCAGTCCTCGTTCCGCAGGATGTCGGGGATGTCTTTGCCCCAGCCTGAGCCGCGCGCCATTACCGAGTAGAAGAGCAGTTGATTGGGCACGTAGAGGCCGTCGCTTCCCTTTGCCGGCTGCAGTGTCGAATCGAGCTTGGCCGAGTACACCTCGGCGAGCAGGACTGCGCCGTCCGGCAGCCGCTTCCCGGTACGGGCGGCCTGCAGGGCCACGGGGTTGGCGTAGTAATGGCGCACTTGCTTCAAGTCAGGAAAGCTGGCGGCGTGGTATTGGGTGAACGTGGCCCTGTGGTTGTCCGGAAAGGTCACGCTGGTCCTGGCGATGTTGGGCATGAAATCGGAGACCGTCGCGCTGCCGGCCCCCGGCCGCGAGGCAAAGAACGCCGCAATGTTGGCGATGTCGTCCTGGCTGAGCTGGCGGGCGATCGGATTCATGATGCCGTTCCTGCGGGCGTAGCTCTTGAGCGCCGTCAGTTGCTCCTCAAGGTAGCGCGCCCTCTGGCCGCCGAGGTTGGGAATCGTGTCGGCGACGCTCACCCCATCCACCCCGTGGCAGGCGGCGCACACCTGAGCGACCTTGGCTCTGCCTGCTTCGATATTCGCGGCATGCGCGAACGGGGCCAACGTCAGGGCGGCAACCACTGCAATAAGCCTGTTCATGGGAATCCTCCAAGCAATAGGTGAAGCGGGCCTCACAATGGCGGTATTCTAGTAGAGTAATTATGCGACTCAAATTCACGAAAATGCAGGGCGTCGGCAACGACTTTGTCGTGATCGACGGCTTCAGTCGGCGAGTCGAAATCACGCCAGAGCGAGTCCGGCAGATCGCTGACCGGCATTTCGGTGTCGGCTGCGATCAGGTGCTGCTCGTGGAAAGGGCTCAACGCAAGGACGCCGACTTCCGCTACCGCATCTGGAACGTAGACGGCGGCGAAGTCGAGCAATGCGGCAACGGCGCGCGCTGCTTCGTGCGCTTTGTGCACCAAAAGGGACTGACCAAAAAAAGGGAGATACGCGTCGAGACGCTCTCCGGTGTGATCGTTCCACGCCTGGAGGCGGACGGACAGGTGACCGTCGATATGGGCGCTCCCATATTCGAGCCCGAACGCATACCGTTCAACGCGAGGGGATTGAAGCCGGTGGAGGGGGGTTGGCGCTGGCCGCTCGAATTACAGGGCCGCGAGGCGCAGGTCGCGGCGCTGTCGATGGGCAATCCGCATGCGGTCCAGACTGTTGTCGACGTGGACTTCGCTCCCGTGACGACCGAAGGGCCGCTGATCGAGCGCCACCCCCGATTTCCACAACGCGTCAACGCCGGCTACGTGCAGGTACTCGATCGCAGGCGCATACGGCTGCGCGTATGGGAGCGAGGCGCGGGAGAGACACTCGCTTGCGGCACCGGGGCTTGCGCGGCGGTGGTCGCGGGCATCCGCGATGGGCTGCTGGACGACTCGGTTCAAGTCGCAACGCGCGGCGGGCAACTGACGATACGCTGGACCGGCGCGGAAAATAATCTAAACTGCGCGGTGTGGATGACGGGCCCTGCCGTGGCCGTGTTCGAAGGGGAGATCGAGTGAAGCCTGACGATATCGCGCGCTACCTGCGGGAAAACCCGACCTTCTTCGAAACCTACGCCGACATGCTCGCCACGATCCACGTTCCCCATCCCCACGGCGGGCGCGCTATTCCGCTCTCGGACCGGCAAATGCTCGGCCTGCGCGAGAAGAACAAGGCTCTGGAGGCGCGACTCGCGGAGCTCCTGCAGATCGGCGAAGAGAACGACGCGATCGGGGAAAAGCTGCACCGTTTGTGTCTCGCGCTGCTTGCGGCGCAGGACTTCCAGAGCCTGCTCGCCGCCTTCTACCTCCATTTACACGAGGATTTTGCCGTGCCGCACTCTGCGCTGCGAATTTGGCGCGCGAGCGGAAGCGCGCCGGAGTTCAGTCCCGTGAGCGACCCCTTGAAGCGCTACGCCGAGTCGCTCAGCCAACCCTATTGCGGGCCGAGTGGCTTGCCTGAGGCCGCGGCCTGGTTCGGCGAGGGCGCCTCGCACGTGCGCTCAGTGGCCCATGTGGCGCTGCGCGACAAGGAATGTTTCGGGATGCTCGCTCTCGGCAGCGAGGATGTGCTTCGCTTCTATCCGGAAATGGGCACGCTCTACCTCCAGCGTCTGGGCGATGTGGCGGGGGCAGCCCTGCTGAGGTCGCTCTAGCGTCGTGAATCACTTGCCGCGGTCGCGGGAATGACGCAACGGGAAGATCACCGCCGCAGACTGCTCGACGGATTTCTCGATCAGCTCGCGCACCAGCGCAGGCTCAGTCCCGGGACGATACGCAACTACCGCCGCGCCGTCGAGATGCTCCTCGCGCTGAACGAGAATGTGGCCCTGGAAAAATTCGACCCCCAGCACATCCGCCGCACGGTGTCGCAGTTGCACGCGCGGGGCATGTCGGGCCGGACCATCGCGTACCTGCTCTCGGGCTGGCGCGGCCTCTTCCGGTGGCTGGTCAAGCACCACGGCTTTTCCGGCAATCCTTGTGTCGGTCTGAGGGCGCCGAAAAGCCCGAAGGGCCTCCCCAAGGCGCTCTCGCCCGATCTCATGGCGCGGCTTTTGGAGGGTCCGGCGAGCGGACCGGTGCAGCTGCGCGACAAGGCCATGTTCGAATTGTTCTACTCCTCGGGACTTCGGCTTGCCGAGCTGGTGAGCCTGGATGTCGCCGACGGCGAAAGCGTGCCCAGGGAGGCCGAGGTCACGGTGACGGGTAAGGGGGCGAAGACGCGTACCGTGCCGGTGGGAAGCAAGGCCTGCGCCGCTGTCGCGGCGTGGCTCGCCGGGCGCGCCGGGCTGGCGAGGCCCGAAGAAACTGCGCTCTTTGTCGGCGCGCGCGGCAGGCGCATCAGCGCGAGCTCGGTACGCTACGCGCTTTCCCAATGCGCGCAGCGCTCAGGCCTGGCGCAGCACGTCCATCCGCACATGCTGCGTCATTCCTTTGCCACGCACCTGCTGCAATCTTCCGGGGACCTGCGGGCGGTTCAGGAAATGCTCGGGCACTCGAGCATCTCGACGACGCAGGTGTATACACACTTGGACTTCCAGCACCTCGCCAAGGCCTACGACGCGGCTCATCCGAGGGCGAAGAGAAAAGCGCCGGCCCAGGCGAAGAAGCCATGAACGAGGCGCCTCTATCGACGATCCCGGGGACAGGGGAGTTGTTCCTCAGGTTTACGCAGGTCTCGGTCTCGGGATTCGGCGGCGTCGGGCCCTGGGCGCAAAGGATGCTTGTCGAAGAGCGCCGCTGGCTCAGCGCCGAGGAATTTACCGACATGATGAGCCTGTGCCAGTTTCTACCCGGCCCGAACATCGTCAATATCGCCGTTTGCGTGGGCGGGCGCTTCCACGGCGCACGCGGAGCCTTGGCCGCCTTCGTGGGCTTGATGGCCGCCCCGTTCGCGATCATTCTTGGGCTGGGCGTGCTCTACACGCAGTACGGTGATCTCCCGGCGGTTTCGGCGGCATTTCGCGGGATATCGGCTGCGGCCGCGGGGTTTATCGTCGCCATGGGACTCAAGATGGCGGCCAGCAAGCGCCTGCGCTCACCGATGGCGCTATTCGCGGCCGTCACCTTCGCTAGCATTGCCCTGGGTCGCATTCCACTCGGCGTTTTTCTGCTCGTCGTGGCCCCGGTGAGCGTCGCCGTGGCGTTCTGGAGGAGAAGAAAGTGAATGACTCGGTCCTCGTGGACCTCGCGACCGATTTTTCCATTCTGTCGCTGCTGGCGGTCGGCGGAGTCATCACCGTGCTCCCCGAAATGCACCGCAGCGTCGTCGAAGTCCACGGCTGGATGAGCGGAGCGGAATTCGCCGACTTGTTCGCGCTCGCGCAGGTTTCTCCCGGCCCGAACATTCTGGTCGTGAGCCTCATCGGATGGAAAGTAGCAGGCCTCGCCGGGGCAGCCGTGGCGACTGCGGCGGTCTGCGTGCCTTCGAGCGTGCTCGCCTTCGCGGTCTCGAAAATCTGGCAGCGCTTTCGCGACGCACGCTGGCGCTTGGCCATCGAAGACGGCCTCGTTCCCGTGACGGTCGGGTTGATGCTGGCGGGGGGCTATCTGATCACCCTTTCCGCCGACGACTCGATCATGGGCTTCCTGATCACGGCGGTGACCGCGGCCGTCGTCTTGGCGACAAGGATCCATCCGCTCTGGCTGTTCGGTGCGGCCGGACTGCTCGGGCTCATCGGCTGGGTTTGAAGAAGTCTGCTTCCGCGCGTGAGCGGCGCACCCAAACTCACTCTGAAGCCCGGCCGCGAGCGATCGCTTCTGCGGCGCCATCCCTGGGTCTTCTCCGGTGCGATCGCCAAGGTCCACGGCTCGCCTCAGAGCGGCGACAGCGTGGAGGTGCGCTCTGCGGACGGCGGATTTCTCGCCTGGGCGGCGTACAGCCCTGTCTCGCAGATCCGGGCGCGCGTCTGGAGCCACGAAGAAAACGAGGTCCCGGGGCCGGAGCTTTTCCGAAGGAAGATCGAAGCGGCGCTCGCGCTTCGCCGCGCGGCGATTCCGCCGGAGACCACCGACGCGCTGCGGCTTGTCCACGGGGAATCGGACGGACTTCCCGGGCTGATCGCCGACCGTTATGCCGGCACTCTCGTGGTGCAGATCCTCTCGGCGGGATGCGAGCGATGGCGCGACACGCTCATTGAGATTCTGCGCGAGACGAGCGCCTGCGAGAAGTTCTACGAGCGCTCCGACGCGGAAGCGCGCAAGCTCGAGGGTCTCGTCCCGACCGCCGGGCCGCTCCTGGACTCAGCGGCCGACGGACCGGTTCGAATCGTCGAGAATGGAATCGAGTATGAAGTCGAATTCGCCGCGGGACAGAAAACGGGGTTCTATCTCGACCAGCGCGACAATCGCAGGCGTGCAAGGTCGCTCGCCGGCGGGCGGGAGGTCCTCGATTGCTTCTGCTACTCGGGTGGTTTCTCGCTTTCGGCGCTTGCCGGCGGCGCGCGTTCGGTGCTGGCTGTAGACAGTTCGGCGCCTGCGCTCGCGTCGGCAAGACGTAACTTCGCCCTAAACGGGTTCGAGGCGGGCCGCGCGGAGTGGCTCGAAGCCGACGTGTTCGGGGCCTTGCGCACGCTGCGGCGCGAGGGCCGGCAGTTCGACTTTATCGTGCTCGACCCGCCCAAGTTCGCGCCGACTCCCAAGGATGCCGCACGCGCCGCGCGCGGCTACAAAGACATCAACCTGAACGCGCTCAAGCTCCTTCGGCCCGAAGGACTGCTGGCGACCTTTTCCTGCTCGGGCGGCATATCGCCCGAGCTTTTCCAGAAGATCGTCGCCGGCGCCGCCGCGGACGCGGGCGTCCCGTTGCTCCTGCGGGAGCGCTATGGCGCGGCCCCGGACCATCCGGTGCGGATCGAATTTCCGGAGGGCGAGTACCTGAAGGGATTGCTGCTGGAACGGCGTTAAACGGTTGCGTTGTAATGCCGGGCGTGCTGTAATTCGCCCTCATTTTTGAGGCGGGTCTCCCGTGCGCGCATCGCGGCAGACTCCTGCAATGAAAACAGCACAGGAAAACATGGTTCCGGTGACCATACTCACCGGTTTCTTGGGGAGTGGCAAGACGACGCTCATCAACCGTGTCCTCAAGGAGCAGCACGGCCACCGCATCGCGGTGATCGAGAATGAATTCGGCGAGGCGGGCGTGGACAACGATATCCTGCTCAACGAAACCGGCGAGCAGATCATCGAGATGAACAACGGTTGCGTGTGCTGCACCGTGCGCGGCGATCTCATCCGCATCCTGGGCGAGCTCAGGGAGCGCCGCGACTCGGGCAAGCTCAGGTTCGACCGCGTCATCATCGAAACGACCGGAATGGCGGACCCGGGCCCGGTCGCGCAGAGTTTCTTCATCGACGAAAAAATCGGCAACTACTATCTATTGGATAGCGTGATCACGATGGTGGACGCCAAGCACGCGGCAAAACAGCTCGATGAGTTCCGCGAGGCCCAGGAGCAGGTCGGCTTCGCCGACCGCATCCTCATGTCGAAGACCGACCTCGTCTCTGAAGGCGACCAGGAGATGCTGAGAAAGCGGCTCGCGAAAATGAACCCGCGCGCTCCGATCAAGAAGGCGCATTTCGGCAACACGCCGATCGAGGAAATTCTCGATATTCGCGGCTTTAACCTGAACGCGACTCTCGAGCTCGACCCCGATTTTCTTGAGGACGGCGAGCACGAGCACGACGAGCATGTCAGATCATTCGTGTTTCGCTCGGGAAAGCCCTTCGATTCCGTCAAGCTCGAGGAATTCCTTTCCGGAGTCGTGCAAATCTACGGGCCGGACCTGCTGCGGTACAAGGGGGTGCTGTACATGAAAGGCAACACGCATCGAGTCGTGTTTCAGGGCGTGCACATGCTGATGGGCGGAGATCTCGGCCGTCCCTGGGGGAAGGAAGAGAAACGCTCGAGCACCATGGTTTTCATCGGAAAGAATCTGCCTCAAGATCTTTTCATTAAGGGGTTGGAACAATGTTTGGTGGAAAAGCAGTAAAAAAACTCGTGGCAAAACCGGCCAAAACGGTCCAGGAAAAGCCGGCGAAGAAAAGCGGATTGAGCGAGGCCGAGTTGTTGCGCGCGCCCGCATCGCAGTACATGAGCGCCGAGCAGCTTGCGTTCTTCCGCGAGCGTTTGCTGGAGACGCAAAAGGAATTGCTGGAGAAGGCAAGTCTCACCTCCGAGCATCTGCGCGAGCACGAGCTCGAGCCGGATCCGACCGACCAGGCGACGATCGAGGAGGAATACGCACTCGAGCTGCGCGCCCGCGAACGGGAGCGCAAGCTCCTGAAGAAAATCGACGAGGCTCTACGACGCATCGACGAAGGCAACTACGGCTATTGCGAGGAAACGGGCGAGGCGATCGGCATCCCGCGGCTGCTTGCGCGGCCGACCGCCACGCTGACCATAGAAGCGCAGGCGCGACGCGAGCAGAAGCAGAAGCTCTACGGGGAATAGCCGGCGGTAAACAGGCGACGCTGAACCGCGGTGTCGAATCCGGCGTGTCCCCTTTTTAGCGCAGATCGGTTGGGGTATACTCCGACCGGTACGTCCATGAAACGCACACTGCGTCACCTCCTTGTCGCCGCCACGCTGGTGTTTGGGCAGCAAGCGGCGCAACTGCACGCGCTGTCGCACCTCAAGCAAGATGTGGCCGCTTGCGACGGCAAATGCGCGCCGCCGCTCGGCCACCCGGCGGCCCAGTGCCTCGCTTTTCACGCTGTCGACAGCGCGCTACCGACCCTTGGGCTCGCGCTTGACCTACCGCAGATAGCGCTGCCCGAGGCAGCGTCGTTCACTCTTCCTCTTCCGTTCGCGCCGCGGATCGAGTTCGATTCGCGCGCTCCGCCCGTCCTTTCCTGATTCCGCATCGGTAAGGCCTGCCTCCGGCTAGGAGGCGGCTTCTTCGGTGATCGCGCTCATCGCGCGCTCGCCAGTGCGAGTCACGGAGAGGACAGATGACAAAAGCAAAGCTAATGGCGCTCGCCATCGCGGCGGCGCTCGGCGTCACCCACCCGGCGGCGGGTCAGACGCAGGTTCAAACAGGAGGGCCTACGGGCGAAAGCGCCTTCAATCCCGGCATTTCCCTGATCCTTAACGGAACCTACGCCAATCTTTCGCAGGATCCAACGGGATTCAGGATCGACGGGTTTGTGCCTTCGCTCGGCGAAGTCGGTCCCCCGAACCGGGGCTTGAGTCTCGGTGAGTCGGAGCTGGTGATTTCGGCGAATGTCGATCACTACTTCCGCGGCACCATGATCGTCGCTCTGACACCCGAGAACGAAGCCGAGGTCGAGGAAGCGTACGTGCAGACGCTCGCACTCCCGCAAGGATTTATCGCCAAAGCGGGCCGCTTTTTCTCGGGCGTAGGCTATCTCAACGAGTTCCACCCGCACGCGTGGGACTTCACCGATGCGCCGCTCGCCAACAAGGTTTTCCTGGGCGGACAGCTGGGTGATGACGGCATTCAACTGAAATGGGTGGCGCCCACACCTTTCTATCTGGACATCGGCGTCGAGGCTGGCCGCGGTCTTCACTTCCCGAGCGGGCCCGACGGAGGGCGCAACAAGAACGGCACGGGTGCGGGCACCGTTTTCACCCGTGTCGGCGACGACCTCGGAACCAGCACCGCTTGGCAAGCCGGGCTATCGTACCTTTCGACTTCCGCGCTCGACCGCGGCTACGACGATACCGACTCTACGGGCACTGCCGTCGCCAACAGTTTCAGCGGCAAGAGCCGTCTGTGGGCGCTGTCCGGAGTCCTGAAATGGGCGCCGAACCGCAATCCAACCTATACGAACTTCAAGCTTCAGGGCGAATTCTTCCGGCGCCGCGAGAGCGGAGATCTCACCTTCGACTCCGGAGCGGCGACCGCCGGGGGTACGCAGACCGGCGGATATTCCTCGACCCAGTCGGGGCTGTACTTGCAGGGCGTCTACCAGTTTCTGCCCCAGTGGCGAGTGGGCTATCGCTACGACAGGCTGGATTCCGGGACGACGAACATCGACCTGGTCGATTCGGGCGCGCTCACCGCGGCCGATTTCCCGGTCCTCGCGGTATACAACCCGACGCGCAACACGCTGATGGTTGATTGGAGCGGCAGCGAGTTCAGCCGCGTCCGGTTGCAGCTCGCCCAGGACAAGTCGCGCTCCGACGTGACCGATAAGCAGGTGTTCGTGCAGTACATCATGAGCCTGGGTGCGCACGGCGCCCACAAATTCTGAGGAAACGAACATGAGAGCCGTTGTGAAACTTGTTACTGCACTGCTTTTCGCGTCCGTCGCACTGCCTTCAGCGGCCGCGATCAACATCTTCGTCTGCGAGCCCGAGTGGGGCGCACTCGCACAGGAACTCGCCGGGGACAAGGCCTCGATCTACTCCGCGACTACCGCGCTCCAGGACCCGCACCGGATCGAGGCGCGGCCGAGCCTGATTGCGCGCGTACGCTCGGCAGATCTGCTCGTATGCACCGGCGCCGAGTTGGAAGCCGGCTGGCTGCCGCTGCTGCTTACGCAGAGCGGTAACAGGAAGATCCAGCTTGGCAGTCCGGGATACTTCGAAGCGTCGCAATACGCGGTGAAGATCGAAGTCCCGACAGTGCTCGATCGTTCGCTGGGAGATGTTCACGCGTCGGGCAATCCCCACATCCATTTGGATCCGCGCAACATCGCCAAGGTCGCAGAGGCGCTCTCGGAACGGCTTGCGCAGCTCGATCCGCAGAACGTCGACGCGTACAAGGCGCGCGCGAACTCCTTTCACGGACGCTGGCGCGCGGCGCTGGCGCGCTGGGAACTGCAGGCCGCTCGGCTCAAAGGTGTTCCGGTCGTGGTATACCACAAAGATATGTCGTATTTCCTCAACTGGGTGGGAATGCGTGAAGCGGGAAGCCTCGAACCGAAGCCCGGCCTTCCTCCGACGCCTACGCATCTGGCGGATTTGGTGGAGAGAATGAAGCGTGAGCCCGCGAAAGCGGTCATTTATTCCGCCTACAACAGCCCGAGGGCCGCGGAGTTCCTTTCCGAGCGCGCAAAGATCCCGTCGTTGATGCTCCCATTCACCGTCGGCGGATCGGACAAGGCGAAGGATCTGTTCGGATTGTTCGACGACATGATCGGCCGATTGCTCGGTACCATCAAATGAGTCTCGACGCCGCGAGCTTCGGCATCCTGTGGCCCGCGTTCATCGCGGGCTTGCTGGTGACGGCGACCCACGTCCCGCTCGGAATGCAGGTGCTCGCCCGCGGCATCGTTTTCATCGATCTCGCGGTGGCGCAGATCGCCGGGATCGGCGTGATCTTTGCCGATTACCTCGGGTGGGAGCCTGCCGGCGCTGCGGTGCAGATCGCCGCGCTCTCGGCGGCTCTGGCTTGCGCCATGGTTCTCACCTGGACCGAGCGCCGCTGGCCCGAGGTCCAGGAAGCGATCATCGGCGTGGTGTTCGTCCTCGGTTCGAGCGCCGCGATCCTGCTGCTCGCCAACAACCCGCGCGGAGGCGAGCATCTCAAGGACCTGCTGGTCGGGCAGATTCTGTGGGTGAACGCCGCCCACCTTCCGATTGTCGCGCTGATCTACGCAGTGGTTCTCGCGCTGTGGTACTCGCTCGGCGACCGCCTGGGTCGCATCGGTTTTTATGTCTTGTTCGGCTGCGCCGTCACGGTGTCGGTGCAGCTGGTCGGACTGTACCTGGTGTTCGCGAGCCTGGTTGTTCCGGCGCTATCGACCTACTACGCGAAGAGCCACCGCCACCTCAAGGCCTATTCCGTGGGCGTGTTCGGTTATGGGGTCGGTTTGCTGGCGTCGTTGTGGCTCGACCTTCCTTCCGGCGCGATGATCGTGTGCGTCATGATCGCCGTCGGTGTGGGAATCGCCTGCCTTAGTCGCGGTGCCCGTCTTTATTTTTATCGCAAGACCTAGAGATCAGCCGGCCGGGAAGTCGCGCGGTGCGTTGCGCGGTATCGCGCAAAGTGATACAAGGAAGCGGCATCCGCACTCGCCGCGTCCATTAGGAAAAACGGATCGTTTTCCGTGGCCTTCTCAATATTCGGGAAATCCATCGGCTTCTCCAGAAAGACCGAGAGCAAGGCGGTCATGAAAGGGACGCCGGCTGTTGCCCCACCCGTGGTTCCGAAGGGCGATCTGGATTTCAGCATACTCGGTCCATCGCCTGCTTCGAAGCTACGGGGAGCATCCGCCGCACAGGCTCCCGAACTGGCTGCCGCGCCGAGCGCCACAGCAGCGCCGCCAATCGCCGCCTCCGAGCTCGCCGCCTCGATCATCGAGGATACCGTGATCCTTTTCGCAAACGGGCAGGTCGAGGAAGCGCTCGCGACGCTTTCGCGCGCAGTCCGCGATGAGGAACTCGGGGGTCTCGCTCTGCAGGGGTGGCTGATGCTGTTCGATCTCTACCAGCACCTTGGCATGGCTGCCGAGTTCGAAGTGCACGCCCTGAAATTCTCGGTCAGGTTCGAACGTTCGCCGCCGACGTGGCTCGAGGCTCGAGAACGTCGCGACGCCGCGCTCGCCCCGATGGACATCGGCAGCTTCGTGCTGAGCGGCGCGCTCTCGAAGGCGAGTGCCCTGGAGCTGGAAAAATTGCGGAGCACCGCCGTCGCGCGGCGCGCGGTGCGCGTGGAATGCGGCCAGGTGAAAAGTTTCGACGGGCCGGGCTGCGTACTGCTTCGCGACGCGTTGCTTTCCCTTCGCGACAGCGGCACGGAGGTGCTGCTCTCCGGAGAGGCTCAACTCCTGCGCTTGCTCGAAGACGCCTGCCGGCCGAAGAGGATCGAAACCGGCAAAGACCCCTGGGCGCTACTCTTGGAAATCTACCGGATTCTCGATTTGAAGGACAGGTTCGAGGAAGCGGCGGTCAACTATGCGGTCACCTTCGAGGTTTCCCCGCCTTCCTGGGAGTTGAAGCCGGGGGCAGAGGCAAAGGGCGTGGCGCTCGTGCGTCCGCTCGACGTCGCCGATCATGCCCATGCCCTTTCCGGAGAGCTTACCGGTGCGAGCGATGACCTCGCCAGGCAACTGCGGGACTGGGCTGGGGCAAACAACATGCTGGCCATCGACATTTCGCAGGTACGGCGTGTTGATTTCGTCACCGCCGGCCTCATGTTCAAGGTGTTGTCCAAATTGAGTAAGGATGGCACGACGATCCAGATCCGGGGCGCGAGCGAGTTGATCCACGCGCTGTTTCGCATAATGGGAATCGACAAGGTCGCTCGCATCATCCCGCGCAAATAATCGGGTTGAAGTCCCCGAAATTCTTGCAGGCAATGCCATGGAACAGTTTCACGGAACCACTATCGTATCGGCGCGCCGTGACGGAAAGGTTGCCCTCGGCGGTGACGGCCAGGTCACGCTTGGCAACGTTGTCGTCAAGGCAAGCGCGCGCAAGGTGCGGCGCCTTTATCACGACCGCATTCTTGCCGGCTTCGCCGGAGGGACGGCGGACGCCTTCACGCTCTTCGAGCGCTTCGAGGCGAAGCTCGACAAGCACCAGGGGAATCTACTGCGCTCGGCCGTGGAGCTCGCCAAAGACTGGCGCACTGACCGGGTGTTGCGGCGCCTGGAAGCGATGCTTGCGGTCGCAGACCGGGAGACCTCGCTCATCATCACCGGAATGGGCGACGTCATCGAACCCGAGCTCGGATTGCTGGCGATCGGGTCGGGCGGTCCCTACGCACAAGCGGCGGCGCGCGCCCTTCTCGAGAACACCAAGCTCGACGCGGAGAATGTCGTTCGCAAGTCGCTTGCGATCGCCGCCGAGCTCTGTATCTATACCAATCATCAAATCGTCGTTGAAACGCTGGAATAGAGGGCCAGGTACCCTAGCATCCATGTCCTCCATGACCCCTCAGGAAATCGTTCACGAGCTGGACAAGCACATCATCGGCCAGACGCGCGCGAAACGCGCTGTCGCGATCGCTCTCAGAAATCGCTGGCGGCGGCAGCAGGTCAGCGAGCCTCTGCGGCAGGAGATCACCCCCAAGAACATCCTAATGATCGGTCCCACCGGTGTAGGCAAGACCGAGATTTCGCGGCGCCTCGCGCGGCTAGCGGATGCGCCCTTCATCAAGGTGGAAGCGACCAAATTCACTGAAGTCGGGTACGTTGGGCGTGATGTCGATACGATCGTGCGGGATCTCGTCGAGATCGCGATCAAGGACACGCGCGAGGCAGCCGTGAAGAAAGTGCGCCGCCGCGCCGAGGACGCCGCCGAGGAGCGCGTGCTCGATATCCTCTTGCCACAGGCCCGCGGCACCGAAGTCCTGGGAACGGGTGGCATCGACACGGGGGTGAAGCCCGCAAGCGGCGAGGAGTCGACCACGCGGCAGAAGTTCCGCAAGAAGCTGCGCGAGAGCGAACTCGACGAAAAGGAGATCGAAATCGAGGTGTCGGCCCCGCAGGCGCACATGGAGATTTTTGCCCCGCCAGGAATGGAAGAACTGACGCAGCAGATCCAGGGCATGTTCCAGAACATCGGTGGGGGCAGGAGAAAGCTGCGCCGGATGAAGGTCCGCGATGCCATGAGGATGCTCACCGACGAAGAAGCGGCGCGCCTGGTGAACGACGAGGACCTGCGCGCGAGGGCGCTCGCCAACGTCGAGCAAAACGGCATCGTTTTCCTGGACGAGATCGACAAGATCACGAGCCGCGGAGAGACGATCGGCGTCGACGTTTCGCGCCAGGGTGTGCAGCGGGACCTGCTGCCTCTTGTGGAAGGCACCACCGTTTCGACCAAGTACGGAGTCGTGAAAACCGACCACATCCTGTTCATCGCGAGCGGAGCGTTCCATTTTTCCAAGCCCTCGGACCTGATTCCCGAGCTCCAGGGGCGTTTTCCCATTCGGGTCGAGCTCGATTCGCTTTCGGTTGAGGATTTCGAGAGGATACTCACTGCGACCGACGCCTGCCTCACGCGCCAATACCAAGCGCTGCTCGCGACGGAGGAAGTGGAGATCGCGTTCTTGCCCGAGGGCATCCGGCGGCTCGCCGAGATCGCCTGGTCGGTGAACGAGAAGACCGAGAATATCGGTGCACGCCGCTTATATACAGTGATGGAAAGGCTGCTCGAGGAAATCTCCTTCGACGCGGGCAAGCGCGGAAAGGAAAGCATCAGGGTTGATGCGGCCTTCGTCGATGCGAAGCTCAAGGAACTTTCGCAGAGCGAGGACCTGGCGCGCTACGTGCTGTGATGACCTGAGGCGAGGAGAACGATGAGAGCGATTTTCTATGTGGTGTTGCTTTCTGCCGCGGCAGCCGCGCAAGCACAGGTCGAGGCGCGAGCTGTCTGGGCGCGCGCGACGGTGCCGGGTCAGACCACGGCTGGGGCATATATGCAGCTCACGAGCAGCGAGCGCGCGAGCTTGGTCGGAGCGGAGAGCCCGGTCGCAGGCAGCGTCGAAATCCACGAGACCAGGATGGAAGGCAAGGTGATGCGTATGCGTGCGCTATCGAAGCTCGAGCTTCTCCCCGGCAAGACCGTCGAGCTCAAGCCCGGCGGCTATCACATCATGCTCGTGGAGCTCAGGCGGCCGCTGAAAAAGGGCGAAATCGTCCCCATCCGGCTCAAGCTCGAAACGAAGGACAAGTCAGTCAGGACGCTCGAGGTCAGGGCCGAGGTCCGCGAACCGACCGCGGCCGGGCAACACGGCCACTAGTCCGTGCGCCCTAGACGAGCGCGATCCAGGTCCAGTAACTCTTGAAGACATCGGGAGCAGTAGCAGGCTGAGCCCGGTTCCGGAGCGGGAAGGGGAGGAAGTCCAGCGCACCAGCAGCGCTCGCGGCCTGCCTGCATTCCGCATTCGAATGCATCGCCGCAGCGTGGGCACCGGCTCCCTTGCGGGATCTCCCGCGATGCGGAGTTTGACCTAGTGGCTTCGGGGGTCATCCGGGCCCGGGTAGCTTTTCAGCGCGCGCCGCAGGAATCGCACATGCCGGGTCAGCTGCGTGCAGGCATCGCAGGCGAACAAGTGCAGCCGCAGCGCGATTCTCTCGCTGAACGACAAGCGGCGATCCATCCCTTGCGAGATCAACCGGCTCGCTTCCCTGCAGGAAAGGCGGAGTGTCACTTGAGTTGCGTCTCCCTTATCCGGCGTCGGCAGCGCCGGCCAGGAACCAGGTCCGTTCCAGACAGGCACGCAAGTTCATCCGAGCTCGATACAGCATGACCCAGCAGTTGGACGGAGTAATCCGGAGTTCCTTACAGATTTCTTCTGTCTCCAGCCCCAGCAGTTCGCGCATCATGAACGCGTTTGCGGTGTTCTTGGGCAGGGTTTGAAGGCAGCGATCGAGGGCTTCGAAAAAACGGCGCTCTTCCAGCGCCCTTTCCGGGCTGGCCCATTCGCCGGGGGGCTCCGTGAAATGGCCGTCGCGCTCGAAAAAGGCATCCACATCCTCCACGCCGGCCTCGCCGGCGCTCAAATCGGTCGCCCTTTCGCGGGTGGCCTTCCGGATACTGTCGACGATCTTGTGCTTGAGGATTCCTATCAGCCAAGTCCGCACCGACGATTGCCCGGCGAATCGCTCCGCACCCTGAATGGCGGCGAGAAGCACCTCCTGGACTGCGTCCTCCGCGGCGCTGCGGTCCCGAAGCTGAAGGAGCGCGAATCGCATTAGATAAGGGCGATGGCGCTCCAATTCAAGCGAGCCGGGTGCGGAGGCTGGTGTGGCCATCGAAGCGCGGAGAAGCAATGCTGCCAATCTAGCTTCTTGGCTTGAGTGTCGCAAGCGCTCTTGAAATCAGCGACCCTTCCCCCCACGTGTTAGGGCATACGGGCGCACTGGCCCGGACTGAATCGAAGGAGACAACCATGACAGGCATTACCCGTTACGATCCGTTTGGCGATCTGTTTGACGATGCATTGAGAGGCTTTGTCGTCGGGCCGGTCGGATTCGAGGCGGCAAGTCCCGTGCGCCGCATGAAGGTCGATGTTGCAGAACAGAACGGCGATTACAAAGTTCTCGCCGAACTGCCGGGAGTAAGGAAGGAAGACATCAAGGTCAACATCGACGGCGACCAGGTGTCGATCGTTGCCGAGTCGCGTGGCGAGCGCGACGAGAAGGACGGCGAGCGCCTGCTCCATAGCGAACGCTACTTCGGCAAAGTGTCGCGCGCATTCCGGCTGAGCCAGGAGATCGACGAAGCCCGCGCCAGCGCCAAGTACTCCGATGGCGTGCTGGAACTGACGCTCCCGAAGAAAGCGACGGCCGCGGCGAAGCAGCTTACGATCCAGTAAAGGTTGAACCGGGCGGCCGCAGGCCGCCGGTTTAACTCCGCGGGTCGGAACGGACGCTTCGCGCCGTTCAACCCGCGGAAGCCTCAATGAGGAGAGGCGGCCTGTTGGCCGCCTTTTCTTTTTTTCTCTTCCGCCGGGTACAATCGACGCTCAAGATGCGCGCCCCGATGAGCGATCCCGCCCTGACTCCGGTTCAAAAGGCCAAGGTTCTCGCCGAGGCGCTGCCTTACATCCGGCGCTTTCATGGCAAGACCATCGTCGTGAAGTACGGCGGCAACGCGATGACCGACGACAAGCTCAAGCGCAGCTTTGCCCACGACGTGGTGCTGCTAAAGCTCGTCGGCATGAACCCGGTGATCGTGCACGGCGGCGGCCCGCAGATCGACGAGCAGCTGGCGCGACTGGGCAAGAAGGGTGAATTCATCCAGGGTATGCGTGTTACCGACGCCGAAACCATGGACGTGGTCGAGATGGTGCTCGGCGGCCAGGTGAACAAGGAAGTGGTGACGCTCATCAACCAGGCGGGCGGCAAGGCGGTCGGCCTGACCGGACAGGACGGGGCCTTTGTCCACGCCAGGAAAATGTTTCTTTCCGACAAGAACAACGGCGGAGAAAAGATCGATATCGGCCAGGTTGGCGAAATCGCCTCGATCGACCCGAAAGTGATCTGGGCGCTCGAGCAAGGCGGTTTTATCCCGGTCGTGGCGCCCATCGGCGTGGGGGAGGACGGCCAGTCCTACAACATCAACGCAGACCTTGTGGCAGGCAAGCTTGCCGAGGTGCTGAAGGCCGAGAAGCTCATCGTGCTCACCAACACCCCGGGCGTGCTCGACCGGAACAACAAGCTGCTCACGGGTCTGACTCCGAAAAAAATCGACGCGTTGGTCGCCGACGGGACGCTCTCCGGAGGCATGCTGCCCAAGATCAGCTCGGCCCTCGATGCCGCGAAAAACGGCGTGAAAAGCGTGCATATCATCGACGGCCGGGTCGAGCACGCGGTGCTGCTCGAAATCCTTACCGACGAGGGCGTCGGGACGCTCATCCGCTCCAAGTGACCGCGCGGCGGATGCCGCGCGGTCATCCCCGCGCAGGCGGGGATCCAGCGCATTTGTATCTCACTTCGCAAAAAATCAACGTGGTAACCGGTAGCAAGCACTTACCCGGAGTCATACAATAATCATCCCGCCGACCGTCTCGGAGGATGACATGCCTGCTGCCAAACCCGGCGCACGCCGCCTGCAGATCCTGCAGGTGCTGGCGCGGATGCTCGAAAACCCGAAGGGCGAGAAGGTCACAACGGCGGCGCTCGCCAAGGAGTTGGATGTTTCCGAAGCCGCGCTGTACCGGCACTTTGCGAGCAAGGCCCAGATGTTCGAGGGATTGATTGAGTTCATCGAGGAAACCTTGTTCGGACTGGTCAACAAGATCACCGCTGAAGAAGACAACGGGACAAAACAGATCCAAGCGATCCTCTCGTCGTTGCTCAGCTTCGCCGAAAAGAATCCCGGCATGACGCGCGTGCTTGTGGGTGACGCTCTGGTCAACGAGGACGAGCGTTTGCAGGCCCGGATCAACCAGTTGCACGACCGGCTGGAAGCAACGCTCAAGCAGTGCCTGCGAGTGGCCGCCACACAAGGCGGTGCGGGACCGGCGGGGACGACGGGAGCCAGCGCAATGCCTGACCCCGCCCCGAAGGCCAACCTGCTGCTCTGCTATGTCATCGGACGCTGGCAACAGTTTGCCAAGAGCGGCTTCAAACGCCTGCCCACCGAGCAGTGGGACAAGCAATGGCTACTGCTTGCCGGATGAATGGCGCGGCGCGTCGTCATTTCGTTCGGTTATCGCCGGCCAACGCCGCCGCACCCGCACGCCTCGCGGTGGTCGTGAGGTAGAGGCCCAGGACGATGAAGGCAATGCCGAGCGCGTGATGCCAGCCCATGCGCTCGCCCAGAAATGCCATTCCCAAAAGAGCGGTGAAGGCGGGGTGCAGGTGATGGAATAACCCGGCCACCGCGGGAGTCGTCCGTTCCATTGCCTTGTTGTAAAACACGAAAGCGAGGAACGAAGCAAACAGGGCGGTATAGGCGATCGCCGCGATCGACTCAGGTGTCACCAGCATGTGTCGGCCCGACGCCCACTCCCACGCGTAGAACGGAAACTGCAACACCACGCCGATCAGGGCCATGGCGGCGAGAAAACTCATCCGATGCAGCCCGGCCGGCCAGCGCTTCAGCAGCACGGTATACAGGCTCCAAACGGGCACCGCTGCAAGTATCCAGAGATCCCCGGGATTGAAGCTCAGCGTGCGCAGCACCGATAGTTCGCCGCGCACTATGACGACGACTGCACCCGCGAGGGAGAGGAGAATGCCCAGCCCCTGGCGCGAGCCGATGCGGTCGCCGAGGATAGCCGCTGCGATCATCACCACGACGACGGGCACCAACGCGACGATGAGTGCCCCGTTGAGGGCGGTGGTGGACTGCAGGCCAATGTAGACCATGCTCTGAAATATCGTGGCGGCGATGGCGGCCATGGGAAGCACCCACTTCCAGTGCCGCACTAACAGGGGCCATTGCTCGCGCAGCGATATCCACGACACAGGCAGGATCAGCAGCAGCGACACGGTCCAGCGCCAGAAGTTGAGCGTAAAGGGCGGAATTTGCTCGTGGATGGCCCGTCCCACTACCCAGTTGCCCGCCCAGCACAGCATGGCGAGGCTCAGCAGCAGATGAGGCGATTTTAGAAAGTGCATGACAGGGACCCAGAGGCTTTCGTTGCACGACGCTGGATTCCCGCGTTCGCGGGAATGACGAAACCGCGTGCTCTACGCCGGCACTTTCGCGCACACCGCACAGGTCGCGTCCTTTGTGAGCTTGACCGTGCGCCATTGCATCGCGAGCGCGTCCAGAATCAGCAACCGTCCGTTCAATGTTTCGCCTGCACCCGTGAGCAGTTTGAGCGCTTCGGCGGCTTGGACCGTGCCGATGATCCCGGTGAGCGGAGCAAACACGCCCATCACCGCGCAGCGCATTTCCTCGAGCTCGGCGTTTTCCGGAAAGAGGCAGTGATAGCAGGGGCTAAGATCGTCCCTCAGGTCGAATACGCTCACTTGGCCGTCGAAGCGTACGGCGGCGCCGGAGACGAGCGGCTTCTTGTGCCGCACGCAGGCGCGATTCACCGCGTGGCGCGTTGCGAAGTTGTCGGAGCAGTCGAGCACCACACTCGCCTCGGCGACGAGCCGGTCGAGCTCCTCGCCTTCGAGCCGGCTCTGACGGGGCACGACTCGAACCTCCGGATTGATTCTCGCGAGAGCTTCGCGGCCGGACGCGGCCTTGGGTTTCCCGATCGATTGCGTCGAGTGCAGGATCTGGCGCTGCAGGTTGGTGAGATCTACTGCATCCCCGTCGGCGAGGACTATCGTTCCCACGCCTGCCGCGGCAAGATACATGGCGGCGGGAGAGCCCAAACCGCCCGCGCCGACAATCAGGGCGGAGGAAGCCAGGAATTTCTCCTGGCCTTCGACACCGATCTCAGGCAGAAGGATGTGCCGCGAATAGCGAAGGAGCTGATCGTCATTCATAAGCAGAGGGTCCCGACCGCGGAATGAACCGCGCTCCGCGTCGGTTCCATTCCGCGGAGATAAAGCGGCGCGCTTCCGCGTCCGCTTTATCAGCGTTTATCAGTTCTTCGGAGACGTAGCAGCGGGACTCTGCGCCGTGGCGAGCGGCAGGCCTTTCAACAGCTTGAGTGCCTGCTGGAACTGGAAATCCTTGTCCGAAGCGAATTCAAGGGGCGCCGGCGGCTTGTCCTCGCTGCCCTCGTTGCCTGTAGGCTTGACGGTGGTCCGCTGCGGCTTCTCGGCCTTGCCGCCCTTTTCCTGTTCGTTGATGAGATGCTTCTCCAGATCGGCTTCGCGCAGCCGCCCGGTGGTCGGCGATGCGGGGTCCTCCACCACGATGTCGGGAATGATGCCTTTTGCCTGAATCGAGCGCCCGCTTGGCGTGTAATAGCGGGCGGTGGTGAGCTTGATCGCGGTGTTGTTTCCGAGTGGCAGGATCGTCTGCACCGAGCCCTTGCCGAAGGTGGCTGTACCCATCACCGTGGCGCGCTTGTGATCCTGCAACGCGCCCGCCACAATCTCGGAAGCGGAGGCCGAACCGGCGTTGACGAGCACCACCATCGGGACGGTCTTGACCGCCGCGGGTAGATTCTTCAGGTAATCGCTGCGGTTGCCTCGAAGATAGTCTTCAGGCGCGGCGATGAATTTGCGCTTGGCGTCCTCGGTGCGGCCGTCGGTCGACACGACCGCTGCCCGCGGTGGAAGAAACGCGGAAGAGATGCCCACGGCGCCGTTGAGCAGCCCGCCCGGATCGTTGCGCAAGTCGAGAATGAGGCCTTTCAGAGGCCCGCTCTTATAGAGCCCTTCGAGGTGCTTCACCAGGTTTTCACCGGTGTGCTCCTGGAACTGGGAGACGCGAATCCAGCCGTAACCGGGCTCGATCAGCTTGGATTTGACGCTCTGCACGCGGATGACGTCGCGAGTCAGCGTGACCTCAAAAGGCTTCGGCTCGCCCTTGCGCATGATCGTGAGGCGAATCGTCGTCTTCGGCTTGCCGCGCATGCGCTTGACCGCATCGTTCAGGTTCATGCCCTTCACCGAGGCGTCGTCGATCTTGATGATGAAGTCGCCGGGCTTCAAGCCCGCGCGAAACGCCGGCGTGTCCTCAATGGGAGACACCACCTTTACAAAACCGTCTTCCATGCCGACTTCGATCCCGAGGCCGCCGAATTCGCCTTGCGTCCCGACCTGAAGTTCGCGGAACGCGTCCTGGTCCAGATAAGCCGAGTGCGGGTCCAGCCCGGTGAGCATCCCGCTGATCGCTTCGGTGATGAGTTTCTTGTCCTCGACCGGTTCGACGTAGCTCGACTTGATCGCGCCGAACACCTCTGCAAAGGCACGCAGCTCGTCCACGGGCAGGGGAAAACGTGCCGCCTCGCGCTGTGCTACGGCCGAGAAGTTGAGGCTGAGCAGGACTCCTGCCAGCACGCCGACCAGCACCAGGCTGGCTTGTTTTATCTTCGTTTTCATTATGTCTGTCCTAAACGTGGCGGCGGAGGGAACATGCTACCTCAGCGACACCCAACCCATCGGGTCGAAAGCTTTTCCTTCGTGACGAATTTCAAAGTATAAGCCCGATTCCCGGTTGCCACCGCTCGCCCCGACGGTCGCGACCGGGTCGCCAGTGCGCACGACCTCCCCTACCTGTTTGAGCACCGACTCGTTGTTACCGTATATCGTGAGATAGGACCGGCCGTGGTCGATGATGAGCAGGTTGCCGAAGCCGCGCAGCCAGTCGGAAAAGACGACCCGACCCGGCGCGACTGCGCGCACTTCCTGCCCCGGAGGCGAACGGATAAACAAACCTTTTGAGGAAGGCCCACCACCGGAGCGTTTGGCACCGAAGCGCTCCGCAAGTTCCCCCTTGACCGGCAGCCGCAGCCCGCGCTTGAGCCCTGCGAAGAGATCTTCAGTGCCGCTGGACTCCGGAACCTTGTCGTTGCGACTGAGCGGCGTTGCGGCGATCACTCTGCCCAGTTCCTCGACCAGGCGCGCCATCCGGGACTCGTCGCGCTCGAGATGAGTGACCTGGCGACGCTGCGCTCGTAGATCGTTCGACACGCGCTCAAGCACCCTGCGCCGCTCCGCCTGCTGGCCGATAAGCGCGCTTCGCTCCCTTCGCTGCGCCGACTCGATCGCCGCGAGCTCGGCGTTCTTTTCGCGGGCGAGCGCCTCCAGTTCCTTGGATCGCGCGAGGCCGGCACGCAGCTCGCCGATCTGTTCCGACTGCGCGCGGTAAATGTAAGCGTAATAGTGCAGATCGCGCGTGATGCGTCCCGGGTCTTCGCCCGACAACAACAGCTTCACGTGACCGTTCTCGCCTTCGAGATGGCGCAGACTAAGCAGCCTTCCAAGGCTTTCCTGACGCGAGGCGATCTCCGTCTCGAGCGCCCGGCCCCGCTTGGCGAGCGTCTTGAGTTCGCTTTGCGTTGCCGTGCGTCTGCTTGTCAGCGCTCGCAGCGCGCGGTTGGTCTCGGAGATGGCGCGCTCGGAGCCGCGCAGCTGGTCACGCGCTTCCGTGCGGTTTTCCTCGCCTTCGGCGATTCTTGCGCGCAATCCTTCGATGCGCGCGCGCAGCGCCTCGAGTTGTTGTTTCTCGCTTCCGCCCTGGGCGAGTGCCAAGACCGGGACAAGCAGCAGTGCTGCCCCAAGTCCATACCGCCTTTGCGGCGGATTCAAGTCCTCGCCTTGGCCTGGTCGGCGACTGCGCGAGCCCGCGTTTCCGCCTCGACGGGATCGCCAAGATAGTAATGCCGGACCGGCTGCAATTCAGAACTCAACTCGTAGACGAGCGGAATTCCGGTAGGAATGTTCAAGTCGAGGATTTCCCTGTCGCCGATGCCGTCGAGATACTTGACGAGGGCGCGCAGACTGTTGCCGTGCGCGACGAGGATGACTCGTTTCCCCCGGCGCACTTCGGGCGCAATGGTCCCGCTCCAGTACGGCACAAACCGCTCGACCGTGTCCTTCAAGCATTCGGTCAGCGGCAGCTCCGACTCCGCGAGGCCGGCGTAGCGAGGGTCGCCCCCGGGATACCGAGGGTCGTGACGCTCAAGGGCGGGCGGCGGCACGTCATAGCTTCGCCGCCACTGGAGCACCTGTTCCTCGCCGAACTTCGCCGCCGTCTCGGCCTTGTTCAGTCCCTGCAGCGCACCGTAGTGGCGCTCGTTCAGGCGCCAGGAGTGGTGCACCGGGACCCACATCAGGTCCATCGTCTCGAGCGCAAGCCACAGGGTCTTGATGGCGCGCTTGAGCACGGAAGTGTAGGCGCAATCGAATCCGAAACCCGCCGCTTCCAGTGCTTCTCCTGCGCGCTTGGCTTCCTCCATGCCGCGCTCAGTGAGATCGACATCGGTCCAGCCGGTGAACCGGTTTTCCATGTTCCACACCGATTCACCGTGACGCAGCAGTACGACTTTGTGCATGGGCGTTCTTTTCCGAGGCGCGTTTCGCTCCTCAAGAAAGCATTTTATAATGAGCCTCGTCAGACTGTTTCGGCTTCTTCCGAACAGCCGGCCGCCGTCAGAGGACTAAGAGCGAGGACCGAGGTAGGCCCTTGCTTTTCCTCCGGGATACCCTCATCTTGACGGCATTCCTATGGGAATTCGATCGCATCGCCACCAGTGACATGACCGAAGTCAACCTGTTCAAATTCGTCAGCGACAACATTCTCCTCATCGCGGTGGCATTCGTGAGCGGCGGCATGCTGATCTGGCCGGCGGTGCGTCGCAGCACGGCGGGACCCTCGATCTCGACCCTGCAGGCAACTCTGCTGATCAACCAGCAGAATGCCGTGGTGCTGGATGTGCGAGATGCGACCGAGTACGAAAACGGGCACGTGCTCAATGCTCGCAACGTCCCGCTCGGTGAACTCGAAGCGCGCGCCGCCGAACTCGAGAAGCACAAGGCGAAACCCATCATCATCGTGTGCGACACCGGCAACCGCTCGGGCAAGGCGGCGCCGGCGTTGCGCAGGCAGGGCTTCAAAGAGGTATTCACGCTGAGCGGCGGGATCGGGGCCTGGAAGCAGGCTGGCCTGCCTCTGGAGAAATAGATGGCGAGAATTCGAATGTACTCGACCGCCGTTTGTCCGTTTTGCGTGCGTGCGGAATTGCTGCTGAAGGCCAAGGGCATTACCGAGATCGAGAAGATCAGAGTCGATCTCGATCCGCGTCAACGCGAGGAGATGGTGCAAAAGACCGGCCGCCGCACCGTGCCGCAGATTTACATCGGCGATGCGCACGTGGGCGGCTTCGACGAGCTCGCGGCGCTGGAACATGCCGGCAAGCTCGATTCGCTGCTCGTGGCCTAGCGCTCGAGCATTTTCCCGAAACACCGGAGTCCCGATGAGCGAAGCGCAGCAGGCGATATTCAGCATAGAGAAGATCTACGTGAAGGACCTGTCGCTCGAGGTCCCGGGAGGGCCGCAGACGTTCATGCAGTCCGAGCAGCCGCAACTCGAGATTCAGCTCGCGCATCAGTCGCAGCGGGTGAATGAGGTATTGTTCGAGGTTACGTTGGGCATCACGGTGACAGCAAAACTGGGCGACAAGACCGCGTTCCTTGTGGAAGTCTCGCAGGCGGGCGTGTTCCAGATCCGCAACGTTGCCGAGGCGGATCTCGCACCCATCCTGGGGATTGGCTGCCCGAGTGTGCTGTTTCCGTACGCGCGCGAAACGGTTTCCGATATCATCGGCCGCGCGGGTTTTCCTCCGGTGCTGCTCGCGCACGTGAACTTCGAGGCGTTGTTCCAGCAGCAGCACGCGGGTCAGCCGGATGCGCAGCCGGGCGGGCCGCGCATCGAGGTTGCGCATTGATGCGCAGTATCGTCGTCTCGGGCCTGCTCGCGATCGCGTGGCCGGCCGCGGCGGCCGACTTTCGCTCGATCGCGGAGAACGGCACGCTGATGTACGACGCGCCTTCGGTCCGCTCCAAGAAACTTTTCGTGGCAAGCCGCCTCTACCCGGTCGAAATAGTGATCAATATCGATACTTGGGCGAAGGTGCGCGACCATGCAGGCGACCTCGTTTGGGTGGAAAAGAAGGCTCTTTCGGACAAACGTACGGTGATCGTCACTGTGAGTGTCGCCGAGGCAAGGCAGACCGCAAGCGACCAGGGGGCTCTCGTGTTCCAGGCGCAGCAGGGCGTGGCCCTCGATATCGCGGAGCCTCCGGCAGGTGGCTGGATTAAGGTGCGCCACCTCGACGGCGCAACAGGCTACGTAAGAATCAGCCAGGTCTGGGGCATTTGAAAGAAAATGAATCTCGCTATTCTGGGCGCCGGTGCCTGGGGCACGGCGCTCGGCGTCTCGCTCGCGGCGAAGCATCGCGTCACGCTGTGGGCGCGTAGCGCGGCTCTGGCTTCGGCGATCAAGTCGAGCCGCCGCAATACGCGCTATCTCCCCGGAATTCCGCTTTCCGATGGGGTGACGGTGACCGATGACCTTTCATCCGCGATTGCACAAAGCGAGGCTGTTCTAATTGCCACGCCGACGTCGGGGCTGCGCGACATGCTCGAGCGCCTGCGCGCGTCACGCCCGGAGCAGCCGGTCATCTGGGCGTGCAAGGGTTTCGAGAAAGCAAGCGGCAAGCTGCCGCATCAGGTCGCGGCCGAGTTGCTCGGGAAGCGCGCCGCCTGCGGGGCCTTGTCCGGCCCGAGCTTTGCGCTGGAAGTTGCGCAGGGACGCCCTACCGCGCTCACGCTTGCCGCGAGGGACGCGGAGTTCGCGAAGCGGTTCGCGCGCGAACTGCATCAGCCCGCGCTCAGAGTCTATTTCAGCACCGACCTCGTGGGGGTGGAAATCAGCGGAGCGGTGAAAAACGTCATGGCGATTGCCGCCGGCATCAGTGACGGTCTGGAGCTGGGCTTGAACGCGCGGGCGGCGCTGATCACCCGGGGTCTTGCCGAACTGACGCGGCTCGGTGTGGCGCTGGGCGGGCGGGCCGAAACCTTCATGGGCCTCGCGGGAGCGGGAGACTTGATCCTGACCTGTACCGGTGAGCTGTCCCGCAACCGGCGGGTTGGGCTGCTCCTCGCCCGGGGCGAGCCGCTCGACGCGATCTTGAAGCAGCTCGGCCATGTTGCCGAAGGCGTCTATTCCGCGCCTGCGGTCGAGGCGCTCGCCGCCGAGAAGCGCGTGGACATGCCGATCACACGGGCGGTCTGCGCCGTGCTGTTTCGTGGTGCCTCGCCCCGCGATGCCGTGCAGCAACTGCTCGCGCGCGACCCAAGGGAAGAAGCCTAGGCTGCTAGCGTTCCCAGGTGCGCGCGATCACGAGGTTATCGACTCTCGACGCGCCGGCACTTTTGAGCGCCCGCGCGAGTTCGTTCAGGGTCGCACCGGTCGTCATGACATCGTCGACCACGGCGACCCTCGCTCCTGAGAGGTTGAGATTGCTCAGGAAGGCCCCGCGCACGTTCTTCGCGCGCTCGTCGTAGGGAAGGTGCGTTTGCGGCAGGGTGTCCTTCACGCGTAGTGCGCCGCGCGGCTCGATCGGTCTGCCGAGGTGCCGGGCCACCCCGCGGGCGATCTCGAGGGCCTGATTGAATCCGCGCTCGGCAAGGCGCTTGGGGTGCAGGGGCATCGGCACGACGAGATCGATCGCCGGCAGCGGCCGGGACGCGAGGGCGCGCGCGAAGAATACGGCAAGCGCGAGGCGAGCGCGATACTTGAGCGCCTGGACCAGCCTGTCGCAAGGGAATTCGTAGTGCCACAGTGCGAGCGTTGCGTCGAAATGCGGAGGATGGTTGAGGCAGCTCCCGCACACCGCCCCGCCAGGACTGGGAAGCGCGCATCGGGGGCAAGGGTCGGACAGTACGGGTAATTCGGCGGCGCAGGCCGCGCAAAGCAGTTCCGGACCACTTTCCATTCCGCAGAGCAGGCAGTCCCCGCCCACCCAAGTCTGGATGTTTCTTGCGCAGTTGTTAAGTAGAGAGAACGGCATCATTTGACAACTTTTCGACTTGCCCGGATGATCGCACCGTGCGCATGCCGACGATGATTCCTCATAACGGACAAGCCGGAGCCGCGGTGGACGGCGGTGTGACTGAATCCCGAGCCGAAGACGCGCCTCGCTGGACCCGTGCCGCCGTCGAGGCGCTCTTCGAGCTGCCTTTCAACGATCTGCTCCACCGCGCCCAGACAGTGCACCGCCTGCACTTCGACGCGAACGCGGTGCAGCTCTCAACGCTGCTTTCGATCAAGACGGGCGGTTGCCCCGAGGACTGCGCCTACTGCCCGCAATCGGCGCGCTACAGGACGGGGGTCGAGAACGAGGCGCTGCTTCCGCTCGAAACTGTAGTCAGCGCGGCGCAGGCCGCGAAGGAAAATGGAGCGACGCGCTTTTGCATGGGCGCCGCCTGGCGCGGGCCCAAGGAGAAGGACCTTGAGCAGGTGGCCGAGCGGGTGCGCGCGGTGAAGGCGCTGGGCCTGGAGACTTGTGCGACCCTGGGACTGCTGCGCGAAGGCCAGGCGGAACGGCTGAAGACGGCGGGCCTCGACTATTACAACCACAACATCGATACGGACCCGGAGTTCTACGGTGAAATCATCAAAACGCGCACCTATCGCGACCGGCTCGACACGCTCGCGCGGGTTCGCGATGCCGGAATCAAGGTGTGTTGCGGAGGGATCGTCGGCATGGGGGAGTCGCGTGCGCAGCGCGCCGGCCTCATCGCCGAGCTGGCGGGCCTGGCCCCGCAACCCGAGTCGGTGCCGATCAACGATCTCGTTCAGGTGGAAGGCACGCCGCTCAAGGGCGCGCCGCGGCTGGACTGGAGCGAATTCGTACGCACCATCGCCTGCGCCCGCATCACGATGCCGCGCAGCATGGTGAGGCTCTCCGCGGGACGCAGCGATATGCCCGAGCCCGTTCAGGCGCTGTGTTTCCTCGCCGGCGCGAACTCGATTTTCTACGGCGACAAACTCCTCACCACCGGCAACCCCGAGGCCGCGCACGATCGCGCCTTGCTGGACAAGCTCGGACTTCACCCCGCGTAGATCGGCGGCCGTTACACTAAGGGATGGATGAGGGGGCGTTTCACCTCGACGTGAAGCAGGCGCGACGCGCGTTCGATCGCGCCGCCCGAACGCTCGCCGATCCCGCGGTGTTGCAGAACGAAGTCGAACGGCGCATGTTCGATCGACTCGACTACATTCGCCAGCAGCCGGCGCGGGTGCTCGATGCAGGTTGCGGTACCGGACGAGGCCTGGGGCTGTTGCGCCGGCGCTATCCCAAGGCAGACCTGCTCGGTGTGGATTTTGCGCAGGCGGCCGTTCGCACAGCAAAGCACACCGAGTCGCTCATCGAACGCGCGCGGCGCCACCTGTCGCGCGCCGGGCGTCATCACCTGTGCGCGGATTTTTCGCATCTGCCACTTCGCTTTGGCTGTGTGGACATGGTGTGGTCGAATCTCTCCCTGGCATGGGCGGAGGACCCGCTTGCGGCTCTGCGCGAGTTTCACCGGGTCCTTGCGAAGGGCGGCTTGCTGATGTTTTCGAGCTACGGGCCGGACACCCTCAAAGAGCTGAAGGCTGCGTTCTCGTCGGCCTCCCAAGGGCGTCACGTGCATTCGTTCGTCGATATGCACGACGTGGGCGACATGCTCGTCGCATGCGGCTTTGTCGAACCGGTCATGGACATGGAGCGGCTCACGCTCACATACCCCGATGTGATGGCGCTTGCGCGCGAGCTGAAAGCATCGGGCCAGACCTGCGCCGCTCGCGATCGCCCGCGCGGCCTCTTGGGGCGAAGCGTGTGGCGAAGGATGTTAGACGCGTACGAGCGCGAACGAAGGAATGCGAGTCTCCCCGCCACGATCGAGGTGGTCTACGGCCACGCCTGGAAAGGCGAGCCGCGCGTCGCCGCCGATGGGAGGCAGATCATGAAATGGGAATCAACAATTCGGCGTTGAGAAGCGCGTTCTCGCCCGATCGCGGCTTGCCCGGCATGGGAGAGTGTGCTAATTTACCGCGGCTTTTACGGGAGTTTTCCGCCTTTTCCCAGACAGCGTTTCGTGGACAGTCACCGCGCTGCTCCGATGCTGCTTAGCGAACCCGATACGACCACAACAACGAGGACCTAATGCTAAAGAGGACGGTCAATACGGCAGGCGCCGCGTGTCTCGCGCTTTCAGGGTCGGCCCGCGCGGCGTACGAATGGAACCTGCCGGCACCCGTGACGCGCGTTGCCGGCGAGATCTACGATCTGCACATGATCATGATGTGGATCATTCTCGCGATCTTCGTCGGGGTGTTCGGGGTGATGTTCTATTCGATCTTCGCTCACCGCAAGTCGCTGGGACACAAGGCGGTGCACTTCCACGAGAACACCACGGTCGAGATCGTTTGGACGATCGTCCCGTTGGTGATCCTGATCCTGATGGCGTGGCCGGCGACCAAGACGCTTCTGGGTCTGAGGGACACATCGAGTCCCGATCTCTCGATCAAGGTCACCGGTTATCAATGGAAGTGGGGCTATGACTACCTGAAGGGAGAAGGCGAAGGAATATCCTTCCTTTCGAATCTGGCGACTTCCCAGGACCAGATCACGGGCAGCTCACCCAAGGGCGAGCATTACCTCCTCGAAGTGGACAACCCGATGGTCGTGCCGGTCAACAAGAAGGTGCGCTTGCTCCTCACCGCCAACGACGTCATTCACGCCTGGATGATACCGGCGTTCGGAGTCAAGCAGGACGCGATTCCGGGTTTCGTGCGGGACACCTGGTTCAGGGCGGAGAAGGTAGGCGTATACCGCGGTCAGTGCGCGGAACTCTGCGGGAAGGACCACGGCTTCATGCCGATCGTGGTCGAGGTCGTTTCAGCAGAAAAATATGAGGCATGGGTGGGCGATCAGAAGAAAAAAATGGCTGCCGCAACCGAAGACCCGAACAAGAGGTGGGACCTGGCTGAGCTGAAAGCGCGCGGCGAGAAGGTCTACGCGGCGAACTGCGTGGCCTGCCATCAGGCGAGCGGCCAGGGCGTCAAGGGCGCGTTCCCGGCACTTGACGGCTCCCTGCTCGTCAACGGACCCAAGGGGCGTCCCATCGAAATGGTGCTGAACGGTAAACAGGGCACGGCCATGGCCCCGTTCGGCAAGCAGCTCTCGGACACCGACATCGCCGCGGTCATCACTTTCGCCCGCAACAACTGGGGCAACAAGGCCGGCGACGTCATCCAGCCGGGCGAGATCAGGTCGGCGCGCAAATGAAAGCGCTCCAAAGCGCTTTCACCCCGAACAATCACGACGAATGATCTGTTTGCAGATCGAGACGAACTGAGCACTAGGAGCATCTGATGAGCGCAGTCATCGACCACGGCCATGCCCATGACGAGCACGGTCCCTACGGGGGCATCATGCGCTGGATCACCACGACCAACCATAAGGACATCGGGACGCTGTACCTGTGGTTCAGCTTCACCATGTTCATGGTCGGCGGCATTCTTGCGCTCGGCATCCGGGCCGAACTCTTCAAACCCGGCATGCAGCTGTGGCACCCGGAGTTTTTCAACCAACTCACCACGATGCACGGCCTCATCATGGTGTTCGGCGCGATCATGCCGGCCTTCGTCGGTTTCGCCAACTGGCAGGTGCCGATGATGATAGGCGCCCCCGACATGGCCTTTGCGCGCCTGAACAACTGGAGCTTCTGGCTGCTGCCCGTGGGCGCGACCTTGCTCGTCGGGTCGTTCTTCGTGCCCGGAGGCGCCACCGCCGCCGGGTGGACGATCTACGCCCCGCTCTCGACCCAGATGGGGCCGGGAATGGACCTCGCGATCTTCGCCCTGCACATCATGGGCGCGTCCTCGATCATGGGCTCGATCAACATCGTCACGACGATCCTGAACATGCGCGCCCCCGGGATGACGTTGATGCGGATGCCGCTTTTCGTGTGGACCTGGCTCATCACCGCCTACCTCCTCATCGCCGTGATGCCGGTGCTCGCCGGGGCCATCACGATGCTGCTCACGGACCGGCATTTCGGCACCTCGTTCTTCAACGCCGCAGGCGGCGGCGACCCGGTGATGTTCCAGCACATCTTCTGGTTCTTCGGCCATCCCGAGGTCTACATCATGATTCTCCCGGGGTTCGGCATTATTAGCCAGGTGATCCCCGCGTTCTCGAGAAAGCCTCTCTTCGGCTACTCCTCGATGGTGTACGCGACCGCGTCGATTGCGATCCTGTCGTTCATCGTCTGGGCGCATCACATGTTTACAGTAGGGATGCCGGTGGCCGGCCTGCTGTTCTTCATGTACGCGACCGTGCTCATCGCCGTGCCCACGGGAGTAAAGGTGTTCAACTGGCTCGCCACCATGTGGCGCGGCTCGATGACCTTCGAAACGCCGATGCTCTTCGCCGTTGGCTTCATCTTCGTGTTCACCATGGGCGGGTTCACCGGTCTCATCCTCGCGATCATGCCGATCGACATCCAGGTGCAGGACACCTATTACGTGGTGGCGCATTTCCACTACGTGCTGGTCGCCGGGTCGCTGTTCTCGCTCTTCGCGGGCTTCTACTTCTGGGTGCCCAAGTGGACCGGAAGGATGTACGACGAGACGCTTGGCAAGTGGCATTTCTGGCTTTCTATGATCTTCTTCAATGTCACGTTCTTCCCGATGCACTTCCTGGGCCTCGCCGGGATGCCGCGCCGGATTCCTGACTACGCGCTGCAGTTCGCCGAATTCAACGAAATCGCCTCGATCGGCGCTTTCGGGTTCGGGCTGTCGCAGCTCCTGTTCCTGTGGATCATCCTGAAAGTGACGGTGCTCGGACGGGGCGAAAAGGCGGGCCCGCGGCCCTGGGAAGGCGCCGACACTCTCGAGTGGACTCACCTGCCGAGCCCCCCGCCGTATCACAGCTTCCACGAGCAACCCGTGGTGAAATGATGCTCGACCACGGGCACCGAACCAACAACCGCGTCACGGCGCTGGTACTTGCCTCGATTGCGTTGGTGTTCTTTGTCGCAATCATGCTCAAGTACGTGCTGCTCAAATGACCCAGGTCGTCGGAAACCTCGCCCTCGCCAATCGGCGGCTCATGAAAAAGCTGCTGATCGTTACCGCCATGATGTTCGGCTTCGGCTTCGCTTTGGTGCCGTTCTACGAAAAGATCTGCGAGGTGACCGGAATCCGCAATGTCTTCCAGCCGGACGAGGTCGCGGCGAACACGCAGATCGATTCCTCGCGCTGGGTGTCGGTCGAGTTCGATTCCAACACGCGGCGCCTGCCTTGGACTTTCAAGCCGATGCAATCGAGCGTGTCGGTGCACCCGGGGGAGCTCACGCAGGTGGAGTACGAGGTGAGAAACACGCTCGACCGTCCGGTGACCGGGCAAGCCGTTCCGAGCTTCGGGCCGCAGCAGGCCGCGCTCTACTTCAAGAAGATGGAATGCTTTTGCTTCCAGCAACAGACGCTCGCGCCGGGCGAGGTACGCAGAATGCCCGTGGTATTCATAATCGACTCGAAATTGCCCGCTGACCTGAACACGGTCACGCTTTCTTACACCTTCTTCGAGGTGGACGGCGCGCGCGGCGGCCGCAGTTGAGCGCGATGACTGACGGCCAGGCGCCGAAAACAGCATCGCCGCTGCAGGTTGCCAAGGCGGTGTTCTGGTCGTTTCTCGGCATCAGGAAACGCGCGGAGCACGAGTCGGACGTGGCGCAACTGAAGCCGGCGCATGTCATCGTCGCTGGCCTCATCGGCGCCGCATTATTCGTATTGAGCCTGGTGCTGCTGGTGAGATTCATCATCGGCAGAGCCGCGTAAGGAGAGGAGAGCACGATGAGCGATCACGCTCAGCACTACTACGTTCCGCAGCCATCCCATTGGATGATTTTCGGATCGGCAGCACTGCTTTGCATGGCGGCTGGCGCCGCCAGCTGGTTCAACGGCTGGGAACCCGGGCGCTACATCGTGTTTGTCGGGCTCGCCATTCTCGCGTTCATGATCGTGCGCTGGTTCGGCGACGTGATTAGCGAGTCCGAGGGCGGCAAGTATGGGCGCTGGGAGGACGTGTCGTTCCGCTGGGGTATGAGCTGGTTCATTTTCTCCGAGGTCATGTTCTTTGCAGCCTTTTTCGGCGCGCTCTACTACGCGCGGCAGCTTTCGGTGCCCGATTTGGGCAGCATAGACAACAGGCTGCTCTGGCCGGATTTTGCCGTTCAATGGCCTTCGGCGGGGCCGGACTTCAAGGACCCCTTCACGCCGATGGCGGCCTGGGGGATCCCGGCGATCAATACCCTGCTGCTGCTTTCTTCTGGGGTGACGGTGACGATCGCCCACTGGGCGCTCAAGGAGAACAAACGTGGGCAGCTCGCGTTGTTCATGTTCTTCACGATTGCGCTGGGCCTGACCTTCCTCGGTTTCCAGGTCTACGAGTACGTTCACGCCTACTCCGATCTCAACCTGAAGCTCACCACCGGAATCTACGGCTCGACGTTCTTCATGCTGACCGGCTTCCACGGGTTTCACGTTACGCTCGGAGCGCTGATGCTCAGCGTGATCCTCTTTCGCTGCCTTGCGGGGCACTTCAAGCCCGAGCAGCATTTCGCGTTCGAGGCGGTCGCGTGGTACTGGCACTTCGTCGATGTGGTGTGGCTCGGGCTTTTCATCTTCGTGTACTGGCTTTAGAGGACGACGGCGCGCTGCGCAGCCAGGGCGGCGAGGGATTGCCGCCCTACGTAATCTTGCCGGGGATGAGGCCCAGGTAGTAGCCGGCCATGAGCAGCAGGAACAGGGTAAGCGACAAGCCGACTCGCCATGCGAGCGCCTTGACCGTGCGTTTGGACTGGCCGCGGTCGGTTACCAGAAAGAACAGCGCCGAGCCGAGACTCGCCAAGATCGCGATGAATACCAGGATGACGACAATTTTCACGCGGGGCGTGCCGAAACAGCCTGCGTCGAGTGTACTCCAATAACGCGTCGGGTCGGCAAGGGCGACCCCCCTTGTTCAGCAACCTGTCAGCGCCATGATTCGTGGGATAAGAATCGGTAGCCTGCGCTTCAGCCCGGGCCTCGCTCCAAGCATTGCGGCAGCGGCGTTCATCGTGCTGACGCTTTCGCTCGGGAACTGGCAGGCGCGCCGCGCCGAGGAGAAAACAGAGGCTGCGCGCAAGCTCGATGAAGCGATGCGCGAGGCCGCGCTTTCGATACCCTCGGCGCCGGTGGAGGCCGCGAGTTTCGAGAGGCGGCGGGTCAGCGCGCGAGGACGATTCATTGCGCGCGCTACTTTCTTCCTCGATAACAAAGTGTTTCGCGGTGTCGCCGGCTATCGTGTGCTCACGCCGCTTGCGATCGAGGGCGGCGGCGACATGCACGTTCTCGTGGACCGCGGCTGGATCGCGGCGGGTGACCGCTCCCAGCTCCCAACCGTACCCACGCCGGAGGCTTTGCTGGCGATCGAAGGCACGGCCATGACGCCCAGCCGCCGCTTCCTCGAGCTCGCTCCCGAGGAATCAAGCGGCACCCGGCGGCAGAACCTCGTCATCGAGCGCGAGCGGGAACGGCTCGGTCTCAAGCTCCAACCCTTCGTGATCGAGCAGACGAGCGACGCCAAAGACGGCCTCGAGCGCGCGAGGGAACGCCCCGATGCGGGCGTGGACCGGCATCGGAGCTACGCGCTTCAATGGTATTCCTTTGCGGCGCTCGCGGCGGTCCTCTATGTCATCCTCAATTTCAGACGCACTGGATCCGGCCGCGGTTGAGGCACGGCGCCGCCGAGGCAGGCGCGTCGCTCTTCTGATTCTCGCGCTGTGCGCCGTGCCCACAGTTGCAGCCTGGCTCGCGTATTTCGTGTGGCCGCCCGAGTCGCGTGCGAACTACGGCGAGCTGATAGAACCGCGCCGGCTTCGCGATCCCGAATTGCAGCTCCTGGACGGAAGGCCGTTCCGGATTTCGCAGCTGCGCGGGAAGTGGGTGATGCTGCAGATCGACTCGGGGGCCTGCGGTGAAGGCTGCCGGCAGAAGCTCCTGTACATGCGCCAGGCGCGTCTTGCACAGGGAAAAGCGATGGGCCGCATTGAACGCGTATGGCTTCTCACGGACACTGCCGTGCCCGATGGCGCGATCGCGAGTGAGTTCGAGGGCACGCAGATCGTGCGCGCCGACGAGAATGCCAACCTCGCCGAATTTCCGGCGTCGCGGAGCAGGGCCGATCACATCTACGTCGTCGATCCCCTGGGCAACCTGATGCTGCGCTTCCCTCGCGATCCGGACCCGCGGCGGATCGTGAAAGACCTCGCGCGACTGCTGAAAGCATCGCGCATCGGATAAGGCCGTATCACAACCGTGATAGACTTTTCCCGTATGCAGCTCGCGTCAACCGCCACCGGCTTCCGTCTGCGTCATTTCCTGAGCCTCACCAAGCCGAGGGTCGTGTCGCTGATCGTGTTCTGCGCAGTGATCGGCATGTTCCTCTCGACGCCAGGCATGGTCCCCCCGAGCTTGTTGCTCGCCGCGACGCTCGGTATCTGGCTGGTCGCAGGCGCCGCAGCCGCGGTGAACTGCCTGGTGGAGCAGAAGATCGACGCGGTCATGACGCGCACGAGCAGAAGACCCTTGCCCCGCGGCGAACTGACTTCTATGCAGACTCTCGCCTTCGCGAGCGTCGTCGGCGGCCTCGGGCTCTCGATCCTCTACACGATGGTCAACCCGCTGACCATGTGGCTCACCTTCGGCACCTTCATCGGCTACGCCGTCGTCTATACGGTGCTGCTCAAGCCGATGACGCCGCAAAACATCGTGATCGGCGGGGCTTCCGGGGCGATGCCGCCGGTGCTCGGCTGGGCCGCTGTGACCGGGGAGATCGCGCCCGAAGCGATGCTCCTGTTCCTCATCATCTTCGCCTGGACTCCGCCGCACTTCTGGGCGCTGGCGCTGTATCGAACCGAGGATTTCGCAAGAGCGGGCCTACCCATGCTGCCGGTCACGCATGGCCATCGCTTCACGCGGCTGTACGTTCTGCTCTACGCCTTGATTCTGCTCGCGTGCGCGCTGCTGCCTTTTGCCTACGGCATGAGCGGGTGGATTTATCTCGCCGCAGCGCTGGTGCTCAACGGCGTTTTTGTCGCCTACGCGGTGCGGTTGTACGTAAGCTACAGCGACGCGCTGGCGCGGCGCACCTTTCGCTACTCGATCATGTATCTCGCGCTCCTTTTCGCCGCTCTTCTGGTCGATCATTATTCTTGAGCGCTTTCCCATGAAAACCCTGCTCGGCGTCGTCTTTGTCGCACTAACGCTCGCGCTCGCCGGCTGCAGCGGCTCCGGCCCCGGGTTCCAGAACGCCGATATCACCGGCGCCGACTACGGCAAGGACTTTGCGCTTATCGATCACACCGGGAAGCCGCGAACGCTAGCCGATTTCCGCGGCAAGGTGGTGGTGATGTTCTTCGGCTTCACCCGTTGCCCCGACGTGTGTCCCATAACCCTTGCGGAGCTCAAGGCCGTCAAGGAACAGTTGGGTGAGGAAGGAAAGCGCCTGCAGGTCCTGTTCGTTACCGTCGATCCCGAGCGCGACACACAGAAGCTCCTCGCGGATTACGTCCCGGCCTTCGATTCGAGCTTTCTGGGTCTTTACGGGGATGTGGCCGCGACTGCCAAAGTGGCGAAGGACTTCAGGGTGTTCTATCAGAAGGCGCCGGGCAAGACACCCGACAGCTACACCGTGGACCACACGGCCGGCAGCTACGTGTTCGATCCGCAGGGGCGACTGCGGCTTTTCGCCCGGCACGGCGGCGCGGCCAACCTGGCCGCCGATATCAGGATCCTGCTCCGAACGTCAAGCTGAGCAGGGGTTTCTCCCCCAGCTGCAGATCACGGAAACAATGAGAATTCTGATCGTCGACGATTCACCCACGAGCCGCGCAGCGCTGAAGAGCCTGCTCGATCGCATGAACCACTCCGTGGTCGAGGCGGATGACGGCAAGAAGGGTCTGGAGATGTACCAACAGGATCGGCCGGACCTCGTGCTCATCGATGTGGTGATGCCAGTGATGGACGGATACGAAGCGGCGCGGCGCATGCGTGCGACCGGTGCAGATGAGTGGGTGCCGATCATCTTTCTCAGCTCCAGGGAAGACGATCAGGACCTGGAACGGGCCATCGAGTCGGGTGGTGACGACTACCTCGTAAAGCCGGTGAGTTTCGTCGTGCTCAACGCGAAGATCCGGGCGCTGCAGCGACTCGATGCCATGCACGGCAAGCAGCTCGAGATGTCGCGCGACCTTGCTGCGGCCAATCGCGAGCTGGAAAAGCTGTCGCATCAGGACGGGCTGACCGGAATCGCCAACCGGCGGTATTTTGACGGTTACTTGTCGACTGAACTGCGGCGCGCTGCGCGCGAGCACCAGCCGCTGTCGTTGATCCTGTCCGACGTCGATCAATTCAAACCCTTCAACGACTGCTACGGGCATCAGGCGGGGGACGACTGTCTGCGGCGAGTGGCGGCAGCGCTGAGTTCCGCGGGGCGGCGTCCGGCCGATCTCGCCGCCCGCTACGGCGGAGAGGAGTTTGCGATGGTCCTGCCCGGAACCGACCTGGACGGTGCCGTCGATGTGGCGCAATCAGTGTCTCGCGTGATCGAAAGCCTGGCCATCCCGCACGCTCGCTCGACGGTCAGCAAGAGTGTCACTTTGAGCCAGGGCGTCGTCTCACTGACTCCCGAAAAGGAGAGTCCTCCAGAGGACTTGATACAGCGCGCGGATCGGGCGCTTTACCAAGCGAAACAGCAGGGCCGGAACCGCTTCGTCGTGTTCACCGGTAAATAACGAAGCCGCGGTTTCGCCGCGGCTTTGTCGGGAACGCCCTGCGGCGGAGGATTACGCCGTGGACATTGCCCCTTTCATTTTTGCCAGCGCTTTTTCTTCGATCTGGCGAATGCGCTCGGCGGAGACCTTGAACTCGTCGGCCAGCTCGTGCAGCGTCGCCGAGTCCTTCTCGCGCAGCCAGCGCGCTTCTATGATGCGACGGCTGCGTGCATCCAGACTCCCCAAAGCAGCTTCCAGGCCACGCGCCTTCAGGTTCTCGTCCTGTTTCGCCTCGAGCACTTCCGGAGGCTCCGGGGAGCGGTCTGTAAGGTAGGCGATCGGCGCGTACGTGTCGTCCTCATCGCCGGCGGGCTCGAGAGCGATTTCCTGGCCCGCGAACCGCGTTTCCATCGCGGAGACCTCCTCGGGCTTGACGCGGAGCTGCTTGGCGATCGAACTGACTTCGGCGCGCGTCAGCGGATTGAGCGTAGGCTTCATGCTGCGCAGGTTGAAGAAAAGCTTTCGCTGCGCTTTGGTGGTGGCGATTTTCACCATGCGCCAGTTGCGCAGGACAAATTCGTGGATCTCGGCGCGTATCCAGTGTATTGCGAACGACACGAGTCGCACTCCGCGCTCGGGATCGAAGCGCCTGACCGCCTTCATCAACCCGATGTTGCCTTCTTGGATCAAGTCTCCTTGCGGCAGGCCGTAACCCATGTAGCCGCGGGCGATGGCGACCACCAGACGCAAGTGCGAGAGCACCAGCTGGCGCGCTGCCTCGACATCATCCTCGGCTCTGAATTTGCGGGCGAGCCTCTGCTCTTCTTCGGCAGAGAGGAGGGGAAAGCGGTTGACTGCCTGGATATAGCTCTCCAAGCTTCCTACGGGTACCGGCAAACTCATTGCATGGCTCATAAGTTCTCCCAGCTTCAGGTGCTTGCGTTGAGCGGCACACCTTACCTTTATCCGCTCCAACGCCATCACAGATCCCAACAGTTTAGCACTCCACGTCTTAGAGTGCTAAGGCGGGGTGGGGTTCCAATCTCGGGG
>Ga0137435_1000066_pt1 | contig 44063 bp, 48 predicted proteins | sample EasRivERMGT100_2_FD_104904 | JGI IMG/M metagenome (GOLD analysis project Ga0137435, IMG submission 104904) | Soil microbial communities from meander-bound floodplain in the East River, Colorado, USA - East River MetaG ERMGT100_2 | ecosystem: Environmental > Terrestrial > Soil > Floodplain ... | reverse complement strand
TGGTCATTTACTAACATCCCTCTCTGTGAATGTTACGCCTAGTGATGGGTCGCCTCTATAGTGTGGTTCGATCCACGTAGTGTGTGGGTTGTAGTCATTGACGTAGTGACGGAAGTGACCCATGACTTTGTGATAGCGACGATGTTGTATAGCTTCAGCACTCTCGGTGTTGTCTATACGTGTGGCACCGATGGCGGGCCTATGCGCGTAGTGCTTGTGCTTGCGGCCTATGTGCAGTTTGAGTTTGCGATACTCTAGTAGTGGCGGTTTGCCTTTGGCTGCGCGAGCGCGTTTGTGTGTCTCCTTCCACTTGATTACATCTGTTGAGTAGATTTTAGGCTGCGTGACTAGGAAGATACCGAAGATTAGCTCACACACTACGCTACCTAGTTCGCTCATTTGTGGTGTACTACCACGCAGCTTGTCTTGATTGAATGCCCATAAGACTGAGAAGCGCAGCATCATCTTGCCACTGTCATTGTGATAGATGACAGGAGGCCATTCGCTGAACTCGATGATCTGTGTTAGTGAGCATGACTTATCGAACGTCTCTGTGTGTGCTTTGAGCTTGAGGCCAGTGATGATGTACATACGCACGGTGTCTGTGTTTATACGTTGTATAAGCGCACCGTAGTTGGCATACTCAATGTCTTCAACCTCACCTATGCCTATGTTGCTAGTGTATTCGAGCCAGAAGCAGTCATAGGGTAGCTTAGCAGTAGACAACATGCCCTCGAATGTGAGTTGCTTGTTGTCATGCATCTCATATAGCAAAGAGGGCACATCGTCTGTGAAGACGATGCGCTCTGCAAGTGTGTTCAACACAGCTAGCGATGAATGCTTATTGAACTGCGTTGGTAGTTTGAGATGCTTCTCCACCATGCGATCGTACTTAGTAGGTGCACGATCACCATAGAGCCAATCTTGCGCTAGCATGTGCCACCTACAGCACGTATGCCACTACGACTAGGAACACAGGCACCCACCACACATCTATGACTACCTGTATTAGCGATTGAGTTAGTGACTTTGAGTAATCTATCATGGCTATGCAGCCTCCTTGTAACCACTCATGATGTCTTCAGCGCACATCCAGAGTGCTTGGTTGATATGCACATTGCGATCTACCTGTGTGATAGGCCGTATGTGTTGTATGCGGTTGTTGCTAGTATAGTAGCCACCACCACGTAGTATGTTCTCCTGTACCACGTTCATAGCTGTGAAGAGGTCTTCGCTTCTATCTTCATCACGGCGTATCTTCATCATCTCCTGACGCACATCAGCTACAAAGCCAGCATCTTTGTCCTTACCGTAGCGCATCTTGACTGCTGTATCTGCAAGCAGAATGCGCTCAGCGTAGTTTGTCTTATAGTCACGCATCTTGGTTATACGTTGTATAAGCTTGTTGCTGTGCACATCTAGATCATCCATATCGAGCCTAATTTGTGCCATCAGGTCTTTAGCGTAGTGCATATAGCTACGTGCATATGTGATATCACCAGCTATCACACCATTCATACATGCGTACTTGATAGCACCTAGCAGCAACTTGAGCCTGCTTGTGCCATCATGTGCATCTAGCAATACAGCTTCAGGTGCGAATGTGAGTTGATCTGAGTTGTAGTTAGCATTACGCATACGCACCATTAGCTTTTTGTACTTACTCGTACCACCACTCACACTTACAACACGAAAGCCACGATTGTGCATCTGCAACACTATGTCATATGTGTTAGTGAAGCTGTAACGCTCAGACATACGCGGATGTGCTGATGTAGCGAATAGAGCAGGCGCACGTTCTCTCACAGCGTTGATATCTTCAAACACCTTAGCAGTTTGTTCTGCATCTAGTTCAGCTTCAGTTCGCAGCGGTAGTTTGAGTTGTTGTGACATGTGTAGTTCTCCGTTATACGTTGTATAGATACAACTTCTGATGTCTATCTTCCCTGACATCAACCTATATTATATCACATATAGGATCACATGCAAGTCGTACATGCGTCCATGTATAGTTGTAAGTCGTTGTTGTGACGCTATATCTAGTACCCCGGAGGGCGTAGCCCGACACCCACTACTGTGACTACAGCAGCTATACACTGTATACATGCAGACAGATGCGGCGTGTGCGCTGGCGGGCGCTCGGCTAGCTGGTGCTAGCCTCGCTTGTTGTCTGCCTACTACATGTGTTGCTAACATGTTTGCCACACTGATGCAGACATACAACGAACGCAATGGAACAAAAAAAAAACCCTGCAAGCCGAAAGGCTTGCAGGGTTTCTAGTTATACAATGTATAGCTTACTTAGCAGCGACAGCCTTCTTTACTGCAGCAATCACGTTGGGCTTGGGCTTGTTAGCCTCTGCACCCTTCGCACCCTCTGCAGCAAACCAATCACGTGCCTGCTGTTTGTGTGCGTCTGTCAGTTGAACATCAAGACGCGCCCACAATAGGAGCAATGCCTTGTTAGCCTCAGGACCAACGGCAAACCCGCCGCCATCTTGAGCAAGACCAGCTAAGGTGCTATCCAGATTGTGTACAGGTTCGGACAGCTTGCTCGGTGCAATAGCTTCGCCATTGCCCTTAGCTTTCGTGACGTTAGCCGCACCCTTCTTTGCTGTCTTAAGCATAGCGCGGATGTCGACCGCCTTCGCGTCCTTCGCAATGTGTGCGATGTGCTCTTCAATCTTCATAAGCTGCGAAGCGTTGAAGAATACATCATTCCTCTCAACCTTAGGACGCTTAGCGTAGGTGTCGTAGGTGTTAGTACCGCCAGCACCTTCAACCTTCTCAATATCGACAGTGATACCGATTGAACGGAGGAACGACACGCCCACATAAACCTTTACTGCGCGTTCGAGGCTCATGTTAATAGCGTTGTTCTGTTTGCCCATGCGTTGAAACGTAGCCTCTTGCTCAGGTGTACGCTTCTCCGTAGCTGCAAGCTTGTTGCGTTCCGCTTCAAACTTTTTGCCATCAGGTGTACGCTCGGACCAGTATTCAAGCACACATGCTCGAATGCTTTGTTCGCCCCTCTTAGCTAACAGAGCAACTAGCTCTGCAATCTCTGAGTAGTGCGCGTGTACCAAGTAAACAGGGCCACTATCATAATCGGCCTTGTTGTTAGCAATGCGCAGCACATCGGCGAACAGATTGGAGTTAGACTTTGACATGGTAGTTAACCTTTCAGGTTATACGTTGCACGTTATGTCAACGGCTGCGCACCCCGACAGCTTGCGCCATCGGGATACATAGTCCGCCGTCTAGTATCTCCTACTAACCCTGTCACCGTCACGGGGTGGTTACCGCAGTGGCTAGGGGCGTTAGAGGCTATGAGCAACTATCAACAGTATAAAGGTTTCTAAATCACATGCAAGCTTACTATAGCTGGTAGCAAGCACGTTGTATCTAGCACTACATCTAGCGTGTTTCACTACATGCAAGCACACATGCTGCACACATAGTGCGCATAACTAACTCAATCTAATCAACAGCTTACACATATAGCACATGTAAAAGAGGCACTACAATTCAACCTAACAGCTTATACAATGTATAAATCACACATAGCGCCAGCACCCTCGTAGCACCTATTGCCCACACATGCCCACGATTAGGTGCGAAGCGATGCGCCGCCGTCTGCCCATGTTCTGGCCCACATCACACTATGCAGAAAACATGCCACATGTAGTATACCATATGTGGCGTGGCATGAATGCTACACCTACTACACATAGCGTGACGGATGTGCAACACATGATGACACGAGACGCACTCCCCCGCCAATTCCCAAACACGTAGCTCGCGCGAGGGGTGGCGAGGTGAGATGAGCACACACACAAGCCCCTAGCAGTGTGAAATTGAATGCGAGTTTGAGTATTAGTGTGCGCTATGTGTGCGCTTTATAGTAGTTGAGTATATGTGAGTGCTATATGTGTATATAGATAAAACCAAAAGGCGCTATGTGTGTAGTACTCTAGTCTATACCACGTATAAAAATACGCCCCCAGTAGTCGTCAGACCACCAGAGGCGTAAGTTGTGCTACCATGTCAAGTAGACTGCTACATGCGTACATGCGTCAACGTATACGCACGCAACACATATAGTATAGCACACATAGGATCACATGCAAGTTTGTTCAAGAGGCTATGTATGTGTAGTGTTCGCAGTCAACACTAGGACGCAAGGGGGGCCTACCGGCCCCCGATCAATGCTAGATGCGTATACAGTGTATAACCACATGTGTCTATTGACTTTTTGATGTAAGTGTGCATCAGTGTGCGATGAGTTCCCTCGACATCATATAAGGAGTGCACGCTATGCCAGCATGGGCCGGTGGTTGGGATAACATGTTCGGTCAACCTTACGCACTCACGCAGCAAGCAACAGCTACGATGCGTAGTATAGCTCGCCTCACTGCATCAGTAGGTGGTCAGTACGTCGGTGAAATAGGACGTGCACTTGCTAATGGTGTAGGTGCTAACGCTGATCTCAGTGGTAAACAGGTACAAGCGATACAAGCTGATGGTATGAACCAAGGTGGCGTTCGACCTATTGGCACCTTCGTTGTTGTACCACTGCACGCTACTACTATCAATGAGAAAGAAGCATTCCAGTCAATCATGACACCATACTTCATGCCTATGCCTCTTGCAGCTACACCTAACGTAGCGACGAGTGGCTATCCTGTAGATAAGAGCGGCAACAGTGGTGGCGGCTTCATTGGTACTGTCAACAAGTAGGTAGTACTATGCCTGATCATCTCGGTGCAGATGCTGATCCAGCTAGTGTTGATGATCTCATAACGCAGTTGCTCATGCAACAGCAACAGCAACGTGTGATGCAACAGTACAACGCTAAAGTACCTCTAAATCCTGATGGCACACCTAACTACGCGGCAATGCAACCGAACCGAACAGGTCGTATGCCACCTGATGACGTGATGCCGCCTGAAGAGGTTGAGGGTGGTACAGATACTATAGATCGTAACTACTACTAGGGACAACTACTATGCCTACTGCACCCGCACCTACTGCAGCACCCGCATCTACACCTGGCATACCTGTAGCTGGCACACCAGAGATGGATGCCTTCATACAGCAGATCAACCAGAACCCTGCAGTGATGCAGCAACTCCCACCTCAAGCTGTAGCTGAAGTACTCAAGCACCTCGGTATAGATAAAGAGGAACTGACTGAGGTGGGTGAGTGGATGGATGATGCTGCAGATAAGACTACAGGCGCACCAGCCGCTGCAGAGATGGATGAGATGGAAGCTGATGCTGAAGTTGAACCTGTAGATGAGGAAGCTTGACATGCCCTTCCCACCACGTGGTATGCCTCCAGCTATGCCACCTAAACAGATGCCACCTCAACCACAAGCTGGTGGTCCTATAGATGATCTCATCTCAGCACAGATGATGCAGTCTGCAGTAGGCAACCCTAATGCACCTGTGCCTAGTGGCAAGATGGTAGGTCGTCAACAGCGTCCAGCTATACCTGTCAACAAGCAGCCATCACCTAAAGCTGGCAACGCACAGCAGAAGATGATCCAAGACATCTTCAGGAAGCAAGCTGGCAAAGGTAGCAGTAAGAATGCCCGACCTCCCACTCGCTAATGGACTTATCATCGACACTGCAACGGGTCAGGCGATGCTTCCCAGCACGTCACCCGAAGCAGTTATACAACAGCAGACCAAGAAACACGCACAGAGCACTCAGACGGCTACTATACGAGGTCGTGATCGCAATAATCGTGCTATCCGCCGTGGTCTTATTGATCTCCCTGCTGACAGTAAAGCAGTCACTACATGCGGCGTAGTTTGGCTCTACTTCACACTAGGTATCAACGACGCTGAGATTGCAGAAGCTACTGGCTTGAAGATCAGTCAGATAGACATGATCAAGGGTCTACAGCTATTCACGCAGCTTGATAACTTAGTGAAAGACAACATACACGCACTCTCCGCGGATAGTGTGCAGAAGCGCATCGACGCTATGAGTGCTGGCGCGCTGAACAAGCTTGAAGACATGCTGGAGGATGAAGAGACACGCCCAGCTACTAAAGCTCGCATTGCAATGAACATGCTAGATCGTGGTGGCTTCTCACCTAAGCAAGTCATGGAGCATCGTCACTCGATGGAAGGTGGCCTCGTCATCAGACACATACGTGAGATAGCTCAACCTAAACACATGCCTAGTGTAGATGTAGACGCACGTGATATAACTTCACAAGTCATTAAGGAGGGGTAGCGATGGCTATCGTACCTAACAAGGACGGACAAGGGATCAAAGCTAACGGCTTCTATGGTGACGTTGATCCTAGCTACGAGATGCCTAGCATGTTCGCTGCAACTGCGCCTAGTGCTGCATCACTGTTTGCATCACAGATGGCACTCAACACTGCAACAGGTGAAGTGTTCCGCTCACTAGGTAAAGGTAGCGTGCAGTGGATTGAGACTAACATCAGATAGGAGTTGTAGATGCCTTTAGGTAATGATCGTGTACGTATGAGCTTCAACCCAGATGGTAACAGCTTGGTTAACAAGATCAAGGGTGCAACTGCTGATCTCATTGATGTGTGCAACGCACAGAACGACACGCATGATGATCCTGAAGAGGGCCGCTTGTGGTCACTCGCTATGACACACTATGAGATTGCAGCTATGTGGGCAGTGAAAGCTGCTACCACTGAGAAGTAGATGGCACGCACACGGACAGCCAATGTTGCAGAGCGTCCTGAGTTGCTACTCAAAGAAGGCAGCTTGCAGGATCGCTTTCTACGTAGCAAGACAAAGGTACAAATCTACGGCGGTGGCTTTGGCAATGGTAAGACTACAGCAGCAGTCATCAAGGCTATACAACTAGCTGACGTGTATCCAGGGTGCACTGGTCTTATATCACGTTCAACATACCCCAAGTTGAATGATACTATACGTAAGGAGTTCCTTAAATGGTGTCCTCCAACTTGGATAGTCTCATTCGCGGTTGGACAGAATGGGGACAACATCTGCCACCTAAAAAACGGCACGACTATATACTTCAGATACATCGCGCAGCAGGGGACGAAGACAGAAAGCAGTTCCAGCAATTTGTTGAGTGCTACTTTCGATTGGGTGATAGTGGATCAAGTCGAAGACCCTGAGATCACACACAAGGACTTCCTCGATCTATTCGGTCGTCTACGTGGTCGCGCTCGCTACACTGGTGATGATGTAACGATGCCAGTGACAGGTCCACGTTGGATGATGTTGACATGCAACCCAACTGGTAACTGGGTGTATACTAAACTAGTACGCCCTATGGTGCAGTATAAGCAGGCTGGCTACATCACAGATGACTTGATCTGTGTTCGTGACATAGACCGCAAGCCCGTACTAGATGACAACGGTGAACCGCAGCTACTCATCGAAGTGATTGAAGGTAGCACATATGAACTGCGACACGTTCATGAAGCGGAAGGTGGCGACTTCATTCAAACACTCGAAACTATGTACAGTGGTCAACAGCGGGACCGCTTCCTACTTGGCAAATGGGTGGCCTATGAGGGATTGGTATACCCTCAGTTCGACAGCAGCCTACACCTGTTACAGGAAGGAGCGATCACAACGCTACTCGACGGTTATCATGAGACACATTATCATCCGAACTGGATAGAAGGTTATGACTACGGTCAAGCACAACAGTCGTGCTATCTACTAGCGTTCGTCACCCCTGAGCAACATGCCATCATCTGCGATGGGTTCTATAAGAAGGAGATGACTATTGACGAACAGATTTCAGTTATACGACGTATACGCAGCGATTGGAATGTAGAAGTAGATGAGATGCACAAGATCAACGCTGACCCTAGCATCTTCGGTCGTAAGACAGTTCACAAGCGCACTGTGGGTAAGACTATCGCAGACATGTTCAAAGAAGATCGCATCTACATGAAGCGTGGTAACAACGATGTCAACAACGGCATTGTCAAGGTTGGCAGCTATCTCAACATCAATCGCAATCTGCTTCATCCCGTACAACGTGTTGCAGGGTCACCTCGCCTATTCATCAACGCGAAGCTCGATTGGTGGACAGATGAAGCTTCTGGTTACTTCTGGCAGCAATCTACTTCTGGTGAACGCATTGACAAACCCGTAGATCGCAATGACCACGCTATGGACACTACTAAGTACCTACTTGGTGACATGCCTGATATAGGTCGCTACGTCACGCCTGAAAATGAGCGTGTTCCTAGCTGGATGCTGTGGCAGGAGCATGATAAGAAGGCTAACAATCCAAGGGGCCACAGATATGGCTGAGTATGATCAAGGTGAAGAGTACAAGCGTACTGCTGAACCTGGCACTGATCCTCAGGATGCAGCACAGTTCAACACCTACGACGGTGTGATGAAGGATGATGCTGCTGTAGTAGAAGGCGACCAGCCTATCTACCGTGTTATAGGTGAGAGCAAGATACCTGTCTCTAAGCATAGAGGCCCCTTGTGGCGTAGTAGATATGACCAAGGCAAGAGTGCTATGAGTAAGAGTGTCGAAGCGTGGAACGAGGCATACAGGTACTATAGACACGATCACACACGCCACAATAGCAACCCACACGGCGAAGATAACACCACAGGTGGGAAGTCTTTAACAGGCACGTTCGACAGTACAGAGAACATCGTCTTCGCTAACGTCAGCGCACTAGTACCACTGCTATTCACAAAGAACCCTGACGCTGAGTTCACATGTGAAGATAAAGAAGACGAACAGAAGGCACGTACAGTAGAACGGCTAGTCAATACGCTAGCTAGTAAGAAGACATCACCGGGGTTGAACCTCAAGCGCAAGGTCAAGCGCAATATCGTCAGCACATCGCTGACTAACATCGGTTGGTTTGAGGTAGGCTACACACTACGCGAACAGAGTAGCGAAGCTGCACTAGAAGAGGTGCAGAAGCTGAGCCTAGAGCTAGAGAAGGCTAGCAGTCAGAAGGACATCAAAGACATCGAGGGCAAGCTGCTCGCACTAGAGCAAACAATTGACATGCTCACCCCCAGCGGCCCGTGGTGTAAGGTACGCAGACCAGATCAGATCATAGTCGATCCTACAGCTACCGAACTAGACCTTAGTGGTGCCTGCAATTGGGTGATGATTGAAGACCTCATGTACACTTCACTTCTTCGCGCTCGCTATGGGAGAAAGAAGCCTGATAGCGATGAATACGAAAGTGTATTCTCACCTACGAATGTTATCAAAGCTGGAATATCACCAGATCAAGGTGAGCGTGGTCAGACAGACAACTTCCAACTGTTTAGTTACAGTACAAGCGAGTACGCTAAGTACGGATACGCAGATCAACAGTCATTCTTAGCTGCACAGATGACGAAGGTGGTCTATGTGTGGGATAAAGTTACTCGTCGTGTTGAACTCTACAACTGCAACGATTGGTGTTATCCACTGTGGGTGTGGGATGATCCTTACGCGCTCGATCAATTCTTCAGCGTTGTGCCTATGGAGTTTCATACAGACCCCATCACCATGTACGCAAAGGGCGAAGTCACTTACTATCTCGATCAACAGGACGACATCAACATAATCAACAACGAGTGGGCTAAGGTACGTAAGTTCGCCGCTGGTAAGGTGGTGTTTGACAAGAATAGCGTCAAAGATGGCTCTATGCTTGAGAGCCTCATAGCAGGCACGCTAGATACTAACACACTCGGCGTAGATTTGCCTGAAGGCAAGAAGATTGGCGACATATTAGGTCCACTACTCCCACCTAGTGCTGAAGCGATCAAGTTCTTCGACAAAAAGCCTGTTCTAGAGGCAATCGACCGTCTATCTGGTGTAGCATCAGTGCAACGTGGTGTAGAATACAAGACAAACACCACAAACAAGGCGATTGAGAGCTACGAAAGTCAAATTCAGACACGCGCTGATGAGAAGATGGACGCAATTGAGGATAGCGTCGGCACAGTGCTGTGGCTAGTAGCACAAATGTGTATGCAGTTCATGAAACAAGAGGAAGTTGCCAGCATACTAGGTGAAAAGTTCGCAGCCGATTGGGAACAGATGGATGCTCAGGCAATCAGACAGACGTTTACTCCCCGCGTTGTCGGTGGAAGTACACTCAAACCGACTTCACGTGCAAAAAAGGAGCAAGCTCTACAAATTAGTCAGATCATTGGGCAGTTTACACGTGCAACACCGATTGCCGCTGTTGTTGCCCTCAAGGTTCTCTCCCAGGCATTCGATAATGTCGTAGTAAGTCAAGATGATTGGGAGCTTATCTACAAAGGCATCATGAAAGAGACATCAGCACCATCTCCTGGCGAAGTGCAGCAAGAAGGTCAACAAGGACAAGAGGCACAACAAGGCCAGGATAGGATGAAGGAGTTGATGCTAGCAAAGATGCAAGCACAACGTGGTGGAGGTGGTGCTAGTCCTCAAGGTGGTGGACAATCAGGCAGTGGTAGTGGTCCGCAGATTGACGACATAGCCCAAATCGTGCAACAGGTTGCGGGACTTATTGACGGCTTGCCGCCTGAAATGAAGCAGCAACTTGGTGTGCAACTAGCACGTGGTAAGAGTGTAGCTGATATAGCTACGCAGATGATACAACAGATGCAGCAAGGTGCCGCTGCGTAGGAGGCTACAATGCCAGAAGAGAAAGACTTGATGAGTGCCGTAGGCGACAGCTTCGGTATCAAGGACGCACCGCAAGAAGGTGGTGATGAGGGTGGAGATCAGCAGCAAGATCAACCTATATCACACCCTGAAGGTGTTGAAGAAGGTCAAGCTGAAGGTGGCGATGGTAGTCAGCAAGCTGAAAGTGGCAGTGATAGACACAAACCAGCTAAAGACGACCAACTGTTTCCTGACAAACCGCGCAAAGGCCCACGTGGCGAGCTACTTGGCAAGAATGGCGAAGTTGTAGCATCTACACGGCGTGAGAAGCAGCTAGCTTACAACCTCAATCGTGCACAGTATGCAGCTAATCAAGCCTCACGTCAGATGAGGCAGATGCAGCAGCACTATCAACAATTCGCTGCGTTAGATCAGGTGATGAAGCAGAACAACCTGTCGCCACAGATGGCACAGGAGGCACTCGCACTACGAGCGATGGCTGAGAAAGACCCAGTGATGGCAGTGCGCGATATTGTTGCGCGTGTGCTTGCTACTGGTGTGACTATGGAACAGCTATTCGGCACAGATGCAGTACCACAGATCAACGCACGTGTCATTACCAATGAGCTAGATCGTAGATTAGGTCCATTAGAGAAACAGACACAAGCACGTCAGCGTCAAGCTGAAATAGAAGAACGTGCTCAAGTGCAGATGGAGCAATTTGTTCAACAACACCCTCATTCTGAAACGCATGGGGTAGAGATCAGCAATCTAGTACAACAGCACGGTCTTACACCAGAGCGTGCGTACTTTGAGCTACGTAGTTGGGTCGAGCGTAGAGGCTTTGACTTCACATCACCACTGAAGCCACAGATTGAGCAAGCTATGAAGCGCCAACAGGGCAATGGTGGTCAGAGAAGATCAACACCAGGCAGTATGCGCGGTGTACAGCCAAACGGCGGCATGACTACAACTAACAACGCTAACTCGCGTGGAGACTTCCGCGCTAATGCTCCGTGGAAAGACATAGCAGCGGCAGTGTTCACAGAACTCAACTCTAAATAAGGTACACAGAACATGCCTGTACTTCAGAACGTACTGGCTACGACGATTGAGCGTTCTAGGAAGAAGCTCATCATCGCAGCTATGCAGAGTAACGCGCTCATGGCTTGGTGCTTCGCACGTGAACGCATTGAGAATGAGAGCAGCGGTTACAACATCACCAACCCGCTGATGACTGGACGCAATCCCACTGTTGGTAGCTACTCATACTACGACAGCTTGCCAGTGGTGCAGACGCAAGAGTTCATCAAACTCGAATACCGCTGGTCACGTATTGCTGGCACTGTCATCATCAGCAATCAGGAAGAGGACGAAAACAAAGGTGAACAAGCTGCAGTTAAGCTGCTGCAGGGCAAGCTTGAAGCTCTTGAACTCTCAATCAAGGAGAAGTTCAGCGCATACCTGTACGGACTTGGTGGTGGCAACGATCCGAATGGTCTTGCACTGCTTGTACCTGATGATCCTACTGTTGGTTCTCTTGCCGGTGTGGATCGTGCTACAGAAGTACAATGGCGCTCTTCGTCATATGACTTCGCAGGTACTCTCAACGCTACGAACATCGAAGAAGCATATGACGACGTACTTCTTGATCTCAAACAAGGTACTGAGCGTCCCAAAGTCATCATCACAGGTCGTAATCAGTATCGCTTGTATAGGGCTGCTGTTCGCAGCAAGCTTACAATCCCACTCAACAACACCGGAGCGGGTAAGCGCATGATGGACTTGGGCTTTGATGGCATCTCGCACAACGGTGTGCCTATCATCTACGATGAAAGCTGCCCAGTTGATCGTAGCTACTTCCTCAATGACACGTATCTCCGTATGCACATCCTCGGTGACAACAACATGAAGAATGTTGACCTCACTGCACCGTGGACGATTGACGGCTACGGTCAGCGTGTCATCACTCAATGTCAGTTCGCAACGTGGAAGCAATACCGCACACACGCTGTAGTGAACGACTAAAGGAGTTACAATGGCTAGTGAGCCAACACCAGTAGTCAGCTTTGAGAATAAGCGATCTATGCAAGCACTCAGCATGGATCAGAAGCAGAAAGCTGTGCCTGCATACACAGTTGAACCGATGAAGCGTAAGACTGTAGTCAATCGCACTGTGAAAGACGAAATCGGTTTCCGTGTGGTGCCTACTGAGGTTGAGGTTGACGGCTACATTGTACGCACTCTACGTGGCGACAGTGTGTTTGTCACTCACGAAGACCTTGTGAGGATGAAGCTCGATAAGAACTTGGTGCCACTATTCATGGAAGGTGGCGACGATACACCAGTTGGAGTGCAGCCTACTAACGCTGCATTAGACAAGCGACAGAAACAAGCACTTGATGCTATGACGCGGCTGATCGAGAGTGATCCTAACATCATCGACAAGCTGCTTGGTAGCGTCGATCTAACAGACAAACAAGAGGACTAAATCATGGCTGTACAAGTTGCTGTACCGTCCACTCGACGTGTCAGTCACCGTGTAGATCAGTGTTGCTACGCGGCTGACGTTGGCGTTGATGGTCTTACTACTGTTGACATCCCTGCACCAGTTGCAGCGGGTGGTACTGCGCTCGCTAGCAGTGTCGTTCTCGCTGCTGCAGGCAATGTTGTGCCTACAGCTATACAGACTGACGCGCTGATGGGTCGCTATGGTCGTAATGTCACCGTCGTAGGTCTTGCTGGTGCTACTGGCAACGCTACGTTGGTAGGTTACGACTATCTCGGTCAGGCAATGAGAGAGACATTCGCACTTGCGGGTGCCACTCCTGTTGTTGGTAAGAAGATGTTCAAGGACATTGCATATCTTGCAGCGCCTATAGCATCTACTTATAGCATCGGTGTTGGTCTTATCCTCGGTGTGCCTTATAAAGTAGTGCACACGTCGTTGCTCGGTGAGCAAGCGAATGAGGTGACAGCGGCAGCGGGTGCACTCCTTGCTGGTGTAGTTACGCAGACGCTCACTAGTGGTGATCCACGTGGTGCTTACACTCCTGCAGCGGCACCTAATGGTACTACTGCGTATCGCTTCTCATGCTATGTAGATCGTAGCAATCTGCACGGCAGTGCACACGTGACTGCATAAAGGAGGATACAATGGCTAAAGAACCTGCTTACCAACCACCACACGCTGCACAGACACAGGCAGAAGCACCAGCGAAGCCTAAGAAGCTGCGAACTACGTTTGGAGATAAGAAGATCGTAGCTACTAGATCATCGCGTAATGGTGATGATGGTTATGAGTTGAGCACACCTTATGACCAAGTGACTATGATCTTTGAAGATGGCTCTGAAAAGGTTGTCAAGAGTGATGACCTCTATGAGCCGCAGTAGTCTAGCAGCTCCCTCCCGGTAGCTAGACAACGGGGTAGCTCACATACACCCCAGTATGTGGGCTACTTCACTATAACAGGAGCGAGCTATGATTACGTTCGGCAGCATTGTTACTAAGGTGTTGCAGCGGCTAGCTCTAGTTGAAGGATTAGATGCACAGATATACGCTGAACCACGTATACAGTTAGCTGTACAACATAAGTTTGATTTGATCTTTAGAGAATATTGGTTGCCTGATTATACAACGTATCAAGAGCCATACACACTAGATGGTGTCACTGGTACTATCATCGGTGATCTAACAGGCAAGCTCAATGATTGGCGTGATCTACACTCAGTGATGTGGCAGAACTCGCATAATCCATTGCCTATTGCACCTATGAATGCGCGCGATATAGATATCCAGTATCCTAGCATTAGGCCCTTTGTCACTGATAAGACGAAGATGTTCAAAGTACTGCCAGTTAACTCTGTTGGCAATGTGTATATCACATATCGCACTAAGCCTGCCGACTTTGAAGAAGACACTGATGTCATCTACATGGACACGCAGTTGTTGTTGCTAGGCACCTGTTGGGATGTGTTAGAAGACGACGGCACTAACCCTGGTGCTAGTGACAAGTTCCGTGTGCTGTTTCAAGATGCTCTAAGTCAGTTCAACAGAACACAGCACACTATACCGCTAGCAGTAGCAGCTTCAAGCGGCAGCATCTGGAATAGGTGGGCATGATGGTACAGATGCTATCACGCACACTGAAGCCACTTGGTAGACCTAAACAACCACGTCCTACTAGCAAACTACAGAACACCACTATCAGAGATTTCGGTGGTGGCTTGAACGTAGTTGACAGTGAGCAGAACTTAACGAGCAAGTTCTCTCCTGTGTTCGACAACATGATCACATACACAGATCGGCGTGTAGGTCCACGCTACGGCTATGAGATGTGGTATAAGTTGAAACAAGGTGCAACGAGTAGTGGCTCTATTACTAGTCTCACACTCACAACCAATGTGACATCTAACACAGAGCGCATCATTCTAGTCGATTGGGTAGCTCATCCATTCCTAGGTGCTGTTCACGAACATGTAACATTCAGTAATTGGAGCAATACTTGGAATGGCATAGTGCCAGAGATGATCAACCGCACGCATGGTATACGACGTGTGTTGAATGCTAACCAGTTTGAGATTGTAGTCACTAATCGTGCTACAGCGGCTGGACCGTCTACAGATACAACTGTCAACTATGTGAAGGACGCATACTTACTCGGTGGTGAGCCTGTAGAGTGCAAGTACTTTGCGAACTACATCATCATCTGGAGTAGCACAGGCGAGATCATACGCATTGATCGTGATAAGCAGGCAGTGCGTATCTATAGCCAAGAGATCACAGCAGCACGTCCACTCAATCCTATAGCGTGGACATTCACGGAGATGGTTGCTAGTGACATCTTCGGCTCTGCACTCATCTGTAGCAATGGACGTGATAAGCCACTACGCATTGACTTCACGCAGACAGATTGGGTTGCACCACTGTTAGATGGTGTGAATGGTGACATCAACATCCCAGCATTTGATGCGTGTAAGTCAGCATTTAGATACTTCACCATTCATGATACAGAGTTGCTAGATGTCACAGAGCGTGCAACGTCTATACGCATCTCAGACGAGAACACTGCACAGGTGTATGTAGGCTCTACCAACCCTGGTAAAGCTGTAGACATCAACATGTCGAAGATCGTTGCTAGCCCTGAGCAAACAGTGCGCGGGTTCGCTACGATTAAGGACGTAGTGTTAGTCATCACACCTACAGCTACAACGATGATGAAGTATGGGCCAGAGGTCACTATAAGTGGCACAAGCAGCCCACTACATGATCCAGTACCTATTGACACACTCAATGGCTTCGGCACCAACGCACCGCGTACTATCATAGAGATAGGCAGCGACGTGTTCATGGTTGATTTCAACGGTGTTCCTAGTGCGAAGCTGTCTACAGTGAGCAACGCAGTGCAAGCTGAGCGTGTTAGCAACTACATCGAAACTATGATGAGCGCACACATCGGCAGGCTGCGTAAAGAGACAATGCGCTTGAAGGCATTCGGCTTGTATGATGCTAAGAACAAAGCTGTACACTACTATCTGCCTAAGTATGACACACAGGACATACGTGATCTAAAGCGTGATCCGTTCTACTTCGACACAGACATGATACTGAATGAGTTCACAAAGCGCACGCTGATCATGCGTCATGATGACCATCAGCTAGATGTAGATGATCAGATTGACATCACAGGTGCAGTAGGCTTCGCCAACATACTTGCAACTAGCATCAATGGTCGTCGGCGTGTGGTGAGTATCCTGAGTAAGGACTACGTACTCATCAGCATCGCGGTTGATCTACCAACTACACCTCCTACTAGCACTGGTGGTGGTGGAGTAGCTGTACAAGTTCAACCTATCAACAACCAGACCATTGGCTACATCTATCACTATGTACCGCAGTTGAAGCTATACGCTTGGTCACGCTTCAAGACACTAGAAGGCACCAAGTTCAACTGTGGCTGTGGCACCATTGAAGGTCGTAGCTTCGTAATCACACCTGACGGCTTCATGATGCGCTACGGTTCGCCAGACAATCCTTGCTTCGCAGATTGGAAGGGCATGTATGATATAGCTGCATGGACAAGTGGGCAGGCATACACAGTAGGACAACGTGTATATGACAACACTGAGGGAGTAGTCTACAAGTGCATTGAAGATGTAACCACTGTAGCACCCGACTTCCACACTGCGCGTGATCTAGAGCCAGATAGCTGGGAAGAGTACAAAGGTGAAGGTGTCAACTTCACATGGGAACTACCGTGGAGCGACTTCGGTGCTAGACAGAACACAAAGGCACTACGCTTTGTACACGTAGATGCCAACGGTGAAGCACCATTCATGCTCGATATCTTTGATGACAACATCTACAAGGATGCAACTACAGGTCAATTCACACCAGCACGCAGTTTGCAGTTTGTACCTAATGAAGCGGGTGCATATGGCATAGGTGCACAGGTCTACGGCGCAGGCAGACGTACTAGAGAACAAAAGCTGTGGCAGATGCCTATGAAGTTTAAGATACTCAAGACACGCATTAGTGGTAGTAGTACACAAGCACTCAGCATCAGCGGCTTGTCATTCATGTATCAGCGTGGTAGTCAGGTACGATAGTCATGTATACACTGTATAACCCATTGACAGAGTTGTGTTTACGTGCTATAAGATCTTCGCTTCGCGCAGCGATACAAGAAGAAAGCGGTGTGGCTGTATTGCCTATTTGTGATATTGGGCAATATCATGGTAGCTAACATCCGTGGTTATACTGACAACTACAAATTCAAACTCATAAACTTCGACACACCACGTTGGCATACACTAGAGTATGCAAACTGGAACATGGTCGATGCGTTGTTCTTGCAATCTAGCGTGCCACAATCACGTGGTGGCTGGCAGAATAACACTGCGTATTTAGAAGGTGATCGTACATTTGATGAAGAGACATCTGCATCGTATAGGTGTCTAGTATCGCATACCAGTGCAGCAACTGGTACGTTTGCTGATGATAGAATACTACATCCCACATACTGGTCACTGCAGCTAGCAGGCGTGCCGGTGTATCGTGGTGATTGGGTGCCTAGTGTTGCTTATGTGTTAGGCGACATTGTATGTGTAGATGACTACACGTTCTACCTGTGTACAGTTGCACACACAGCGAGTGTTGCATTCCCTGCTGACGCGCTGTATTGGCAACAGGTCTTCGACGCTGCACAAGTTGTCATAGATGCTGAAGCTGCTAAGGATGCAGCCTATCAGTTCTCCCTTGATGCACAATCATCCGCTAACGACGCTCAATCGAGTGAAGACGATGCACAGCTTGCAGAGGATGCAGCTAAAGGATGGGCTAACGACGCACGTGCTGCCACTGGTGGTTTTAGGTGGGCATATAGTAGTAGTACTACTGCTGCTGATCCTGCTGTGGGTCGGGTAGCATTCAATTCAGTTATACCAGCAAGCGTCACTGAGGTCTACCTTAGCGCATACAGCGGTGAGATTGGCAACCCTGATGTCAGCGATTGGGTTGCTACATGGGATGATAGTACGAACGTATTAACACGGGGCACATTGCAGCTACGCAAGATCGGTGCACCTGAGCAGTTCATGATCTTCGAGCTACTTGGTAACATTGTAGACAACGGCGCATGGTTGAAGCTGCCTGTAGCATACATCAATCATTCAGGCTCAATCACCAATGGCGAAGCTGTAAGCCTAGGCTTCGTGCGTGCTGGTAATCAAGGCCCCACTGGTACAGGTGGCGGCGACATGTTGCGTGCTAACAACTTGAATGATGTTGTTAGTGTACCAACGTCGCGTACTAACCTAGGACTAGGCACTGCACAGATACCCACATTCTCACAAGTGCTACTAGGCAATGATCCTAGCGCACCAATGCACGCTGCTACACGTCAGTATGTTGATAGCTCACCATCACTAGTTATCAGTGATACAGCACCTAATCCTACTACGTCACTAGCTGGCACGCTGTGGTGGGATAGTGATCTAGGTACGCTGTTCGTGCTATACGATGATGGTAATAGTAAGCAATGGGTGCAAGCTGTAGCTACTCCTGGCATTGATACTACGCCGCTAGTCAAGAAGGCTGGCGACACGATGACAGGTGATTTGACTATCACTAAGTCAACGCCGCTTATGGTCTTGAATGATACTGGCGGTGTTGTTGGTGATGTCAGGTTTAATCGCAATGGCGGTCGTCGCTGGATAATGCGAATGAACGGCACTACTGAAGCTGGTGGTAATGTCGGTTCTGATTTTCAACTCCTCAGTTACCAAGATGACGGTACTAATCTTTCAGCAGTTCATCTCACTGGCTCTCGCGCTGATGGTAGGTTGTCTGTTTATGCTGATCCAGTTGTACCACTCGGTATAGCAACTAAACAATACGTAGATGCACGTGCTAGCGGTGACTTCGTTGCAATGAGCAACGGTAGTATAGTCACATCCGCATCTGCTGGTGCATTGACTATTGCAATCAAGACTACAGCCGGTGCTGATCCTAGTGTTGCCGATCCTGTGTACTTCAACTTCCAGAACAGCATAGCAACTGCTGCTGGTGCAATTCGTATCGCTGTTACAGCACCATTGTCTGTAACTATTCCATCAGGTGCTACACTAGGCACTACAAACGGCGCAGCAAATCGTATTTGGGTCAGTGCACATAACAACGCAGGCACAGTAGTCCTTGGTGTTATCAAATGTCGTATAGATGGTGGTGTTACAGCAGGCGTCTTTAGGCCACAAGAACACGCACGTTATGCAACTGCCGCACTACCAGGGAACCAACAGACTGCGTTCTATACTACTACAGCTATACCCGGCGGCGCGGTGTGGAGGCTCATCGGCTTTTGTGAGTGGACAACATCAACAATCGCTGTAGCAGGGACGTGGGTTGTACCAGATTTAGTTTCATTAGTAGTTCCAGGCTCAGCATTGCCAGGAGATGTTGTACAGTATCAACGATGTTCAAGTGCCGTACAGACTACTGTTAACTCGACGGCGTATATATCATCATCTCTATCTATGTCTGTTACTCATAGTAAAGCAAACTTCTTAGAGTTCTTTGCTACTGGTACAATGTTCTTAGGTGCGGTGACGTATGGATCGTCAGTAATATACAATTACGAAGCGAGTTCACCAATAGGCTCAGCAGCAACTACCTTTGGTGGTGAGTTTGGCAACGTAGGAAGTAACACAAACTACGCACTATACCTTCCTAACAGAAACGCATCAAGTTACACCGTTGCTATCTATAACAACAACGGTGCGGGTAATATCACCTACCCAAATACCGGCACTGCTGAACTTATGTGCAGAGAGCTGATGAGCTAACACATGGCAACACATGCAGACATAGCTGTGGCGATTGCAGGGCTTAGGCCGCGTGCTAAGTTCAGCTTGCAAGGTGATACGTATGAAGGTCTTACATGGTTAGATGAAGAACAGACTAAGCCTACAGAGGCAGAGATTGCGGCTTACGTGCCACCTCCACCAGCACCTAAGATAACAACGTCGCTATTGTATGAACATGAAAACAGACTACGCAGCATTGAAGGCTTACCACCACTAACGCTAGACGACTTCGTGCATGGTAAGGAAGGGTTGTAGTTATGGGCTTCAACTTCCCCAACACACCAACTATCGGTGATCTATATCCTACACCCGCACTCCCCGGTGTACCACAGTATCGCTGGGATGGTGCTGTATGGACTACTACTACATACGACCCACTGACATGGGTGCAGCGTGCTGGCGACACTATGACAGGTGCACTCAATGTAGTGACACCTCCTACGCTGCCTGCACATGCTGCGAGTAAGGCGTATGTTGATGCTGCTGCTGTAGCTGCTGCGCCGTTTGCTGATGCTATGGCGTATAGTGGTATACAGATCAATGGCTCGATGGATATTAGCCAAGAGCTAAGTGGTGCAAGTATTCCTGTATCTGGCAGTAGTAGTAAATACGTTGTTGATGGCTGGACATTTCAAACAAGTGGGCCGCAGACAATTACTTGTGGTCAAGCAGCAGCGAGTGGCTTGTCTGGATTTACTAGCGCGTTGCAAGCTAGTGCTACAGTTGCAAGTGTTGCAGTAGCCGTTGGTGATTATGCTATTTATACGCACAGCATTGAAGGAGTTAGAGTTGCTCGACTTGGTTGGGGAGCAGTCAATGCTAAACCTATTACTATCGCATTCTGGGTATCAGCTAATCGACAAGGGAATTATTCTGGTAGTATAATGAATGGTGTGTCTAATCGTTCTTATCCATTCAGCTTTACGATCAATGCTGCCAACACCTATGAATACAAAGTTGTTACTATTCCCGGTGACACTACAGGTACGTGGCTTAAAGACAGTTCAAAAGGGATGCAAGTCGTTGTTGCGATGGCTGTAGGTACGAACTATCAAGGGCCTGCTGGTGTGTGGTCAGCTGGGTTGTTCCTTGGTGCGACAGGAACGGTCAATGGGATTGCTGCAACGTCCGACGTTATGCGTATCACAGGTGTAGTAGTACTACCAGGCATCTACGCACCTACAGCAGCACAATCACCGTTGATTATGAGGCCATATGATCAGGAGTTGATGACATGTCAGCGATATTATCAAAAGATGGATACACCGATAATATATCAAGGCTATGCTGCGGGTGCTGGCGCAGTGGTTTACGGTACTATGCCGTACAAGGTGCCGATGCGCTCCGGGCCAACTATCACGTTTCCTGGTGCTACGTACTTTAATGCGAGTGCGCTTGCAGTTTATGCCGTCCCTCAACTGACGCATTTTGCTTTTCAATATACCATTTCAGCGGCTGGTGCCGGTTTCTTCAATTCCGGGTTCATCATGGACGCGAGGCTCTGATCATGGCTGACTATCAACTCACCGCGACCGAAAGCTCCGTCATACGTACTAGTGACGGTGCATGTATACCTAATGACCTAGCTAACCGTGATTGGGTTGAGTATCAAGCATGGCTAGCTGCTGGTAATACACCTGATCCATACTACCCACCACCTCCAGCACCTCCATATGTCGATCCCAACGTGCGACTAGATGCAGGCATTGGTGCAGCTATCAACGCCGCTGAAGCTGTACGCAATAGCATACACAACATACCTAACACATTCAACGCTGCGAACTTTCAAGCGTTCTTAGTGCAAGCTAAAGCACTGAGTGATGCATTCGTTGCTATGCTAGAGGCACAACAAGTACCGGAGGCACCACCACCACCGTGATCTATGTCTTACTCATCGTGCTAGCGTTGTCATTGAGCGGATGTGGTAACTTTCGCAATAGCTTCGGTACGGGCTTCGGTGGTGGTGCTGAAGAAGTTATAACTAGGCCACCTGACTTATACACACGCGCAGAGGTAGATGCACTCAATGCTGAGTTACAATGTAGACAACTAGCAAGGTCAATGCTGCAAGCGCAGCGTTGTGGCATTAGGAGGTAGCTATGTCTATAGGTCTACTGTTCTGGGTACTCATGGTGTTGTGGTTCTTTAGTTGGTTGTTCAACACATATGGCCCACAACCCAATCAGTATCCGTGGGCTATGCACGCTAGCAGCATGTTGTTCTTTGTGCTGTTGTTCTTACTAGGTTGGAAGGTCTTTGGCTTTGTGATACACGCATGAGTGTTAGACGTATAGAGACACCTAAGGATGGGCTTGATGTTGAGGAGCTAGCTCAACAGCATCACGATGAGTTCGGCACTAGCCGCGAGTTTGATCGTAAGGCTGTAGGTCAGGCGGCGTTTCAATGTGTATCAGACAAAGAGCGCAAACACTTAAACTGCTGGGTGGCCTATGACAACAACAACATACCTATTGGTTATCTTGCTGCTACTATTCGTCCTAGCTTCTACAGCTTTCGCAGTTACGCGGTACAAGAGATGTGGTTCGTGGTGCCAAGAGCTAGAGGATCTTTCGCGTCGGTCGAACTACTAGCAGTGTTTGAAGAGTGGGCCTTATATCACAGAGTTGAACGCATCTATATGCAAGTCGAACATGATGCTGATGACAGTTTAGTGCAGAAGATATTACGCTTAATGTCTAGATTAGGTTATAGAACTCAGGGCTATATCGCTGTTAAGGTGCCTAAGTACAAGTCAACAATCACAGAGGACAACGACGATGATCGCTCCACACATCGCGGCGTGGGCGCTGAACAAGCGCAAGTCTAACACAGATGTGGCGGCGGTTGTTGCCACTCATGTGTCTAACATCAATGATAAGCCTAAGAAGGCGAAGTACACAAATGAGCGTGTGCTTGAGACTAAAGGTGGTGGTGGCTATGTCCCACCTCCGCAACCTACACCACAAGAGCAGGCGCAAGCGCGAGATTGGGAAGCTGCGCAAGAGTTTGAGCGTGAGCAGAAGAGACAAGATGCTATTGACGCGAAAGCTGCAATAGATAAGCAAGCAAGCGATGCTGCGTGGTTGAGTGGTAAGAACTCCGCATATCAAGGTGCACAGAGTGGTGCTAGGAGTAGATTGAACTCTCTTGGTATCACGGCTGGTGATCCATACGGATTGTATAGCAGCATCATGGGTAAGTATGACACTGCTAACAACGCACTGCAACAGGGTGCGGACTATAGTGGTGCATTCTCACCGAATGTGTATGAGGAGGAGATTGGCAGTGCGCGTACTGGGCAGCGTAATAAGTACGCCACACAGTTCGGCAGTGCGATCAACCCTTATTATGCTGAAGACACATTCGGTAATACTAGAGATGATACTATCTTAGCATCTATCCTTGATACTCAATACGGCGATGCGCTTGCTGATCTACAGTCAGCACGTGATCGTGGTCAGGCTACTAGCTCCGTCTACGACCGCGCACTTCGTGATCTCGACACTGGTAGGGCTACTGCTAACACTGAGCTACAGGGCATTGGTCGCGGAGTGCTTGAAGACGTTCGTGGTGATATCAACACACGTCGTCAAGGCTCGCTCGATAGTGCTGCAGCGTGGGACTTCGGTGGTACTTACGACCCAACTGCAGAAGCTAATCGCATTCGTAGCTACGCTGAAGAACGCGGTGCACAGCTTGAAGGTGATGTGCGTGGTGCAGTGGGTGGCAAGCAGTTCTTTGACATCAACTCTCTACTGGGTAAGGCTAAGGCACGTGTCGGTAGTGCTACTGCACCGGGTGCTACGGACACTGGTTCTAGTGCACTGCTTGATACCTTCGCCAATGAAGCTAGCCGCAACAACCAGAACATCAAGCAGAACGAAGGCATCTTCTAGCGTATACAATGTATAGATAGGAGGTGCATCTATGTTGGAGATGCTAGGAGGTATTGCTGGCGGCGTGCTCGGCTATATGGGAGCTATGGAGAACGCTGACGCACAGCGTTATGCCGCTGATACCAATGCAGCTATCAATGAGCGCAACGTACAACTGCGTGAGCGTGAGCGTGCTGAAGCCGTTGCGATGGCTAAGAAGCTGCAAGCTGAGCAGAAGCTAGGATACACTGACGCACGTGGTATGCGTACTAAGTTCATCCCAGGTCAGGGGTGGGTTAGTACGCCGTCAGATACGATGAAGCGGCTGTTTGAACTGCAAGAGGCTGAACAGCTTAATGTACTCACTAAAGACCTGCCGATGGCACGTGCTGTACGGCAGCGCAACTATACACGTGGACTAGGTGAAGAGGCTATTGCTGATACGTATAGACGTAAGCTTGCGAACCTAGAAGCTACACCAGCACGTGGTGATGATGCATATGCATATGACCTCTATCGTGCGCAGACGATGGGTCTACAAGATGCTGAGCGTGAAGCTGGTGGCAAGGCGTTTCAAAACCTATTCCGCACTGGTGCTGGTAGTAGCAACGTAGCTGCTGCAGCGGGTGCTATGCAAGATAAGACTAACCGCGCGTACATGAGCGCAGCACTGCAGTCTAAGTTGATGTCACATGGCATGGGCATGAAGGAGAAGAACGAACAACGTATGCCGCTTGCTAATCTATACAACCTGTTCGCTACACGTGCCAGCCAAGGTGCGACTGCAGACTACAAGCCTACCGATCCACTTGGTGGTGATAAGCTAGCTGACGCAGCACGCAATTCGCTAGTTGCTGGTCAGGATATCACAAAGATGTTCGCCAAGCAGGGTGGTGAGTATGACTATGTGCAGCCCAACTTAGGATATGGCAACGCGCTAGCTGGACTAGGTTCATCTATCAGTAGCTCATTCGGCGCTATGGGTGCTAAGAGCGCATACAACAATCGCACACAGCAACAGCCTGTCAGTGAGGTTGGCGGTTGGGGTGGTAGCGGTGGCGGTGGTGGTGCTAGCAACTACTATCAAGGCAATCAAGGTTTCTCTGAGTGGTAGCGAGGTAGTACACAATGCCAAAGACTATACCAGTTGCTATCAAGGATCACACTAGTGACTTTGTTATGCAGATGGCGCAGGGCAATCAAGCTCTAGCGCGTCTGTATACACAACTGTTAGCACGTTACGAGGAGCGCAGGGATAGTGAGAACTTCCAGCGTGAGATGTATGGCTACAAGTCGCAAGATGCTGACAAGCGTGCGGCTGAAGCTGATAACAGGTGGTATGATCGCACTACATACGCACACAATCTACGCTATCCACCTGATGCACCAACAGGGCCTAACTTGCTTGGACCGGGTGCGGGGCCTAGTAGTGTAGCTCCACCAGCTACACCTGCTGCTGCACCTCAAGCTGCACCAGTGCAACGTCCATCTGTCTACTCTCTCCCTAACCCGTATGATGCGGGTAGTCGCGCGGGTGTGAATGCGCCAGCCGCACCCGCGCGTACATCATCGAACGCTGGCGCTCCCGGCATGGATGCTTATGCACAAGCTAGTGCTGAAGACGTAGGTACGAGTGGTGCTACTGATTTCAGTTCGCAGTCACGCATGGCTACTGCGCCTACTGCTGAACCACCACGCACAGGTGTGCCATCTGTCACTACACCGCCGAGGCCATATAGGAGAGAACCTACATCTATAACACAGTTGCCAACACAGCAACGTGTCACACCGCGTACTGCACAGACTAAGCCCAATGCACAGTATCTACCCATTGACCAGAAGTGGTTAGACCTGATGCATCAACAGGAGGACAAGTACGGGCTGCCACGCGGTTCTATGATCACGCTGTTAGGTGTAGAGAACGGTGGTGGGCGTGTGTTTGGTAGGAACAAGAGCGGTAGTGCTGAAGGTATCTTTCAGTTCCATCAAGCTCTGCGTGCTGAGCACAAGTTGTCAGATGAGGACACACGCAATCCTGAGAAGATGATACCAGCGGCAGCTTACAATCTACGCCGCAACGCTGACATCTTGAAAGAGAACTACAAGATAGAGCTACCTAACACACCTGAGACTATACCTGTGTGGGTAGCATTGCATCAGTGGGGTAGTGGTGCTGGGCCTAGGATTGTAGCTTCATACTTACAGAACCCTGATGCACCTATGATTAGCATCATGGGTACACATAAAGACGCCAAGGGTAATACTATTCCTAACTACAACGTGCTAGCTGCGAATGGCATCGAGCCTACATCAACTGTGAAGCAGGCGATACAGAACAACAAAGGGTCGAAGTGGTACAACGCATATGTGCAGGAGTTCCCTGATCACGCTAACCAACCAGTTGGCAAGTATCAATCTGCACCATCTCCACAACCCGCGCAGCCAGCCTCACCGCAGACAGGTGTTAGTGATCCCAACGCACCACCTAGACCACCTATGCCTATCACTGGGCGCTACGGTGTGCGTGCACCTGTTGAACAGTTCATCAATGACATCAGAGCGCGCTATCCACAGATACAGATAACATCAGCCTATCGTGATCCGACACACAACGCGCGTGTAGGTGGTGCACAGAACTCACAACACATGCACCGCAATGCGTTCGACGCTAGTCTTGCAGGCTTAACACCAGAACAGAAGCAAGATGTCATAGCTAGAGCGCGTGCTGCTGGTGCTATGGGCTTAGGTAACTATGGTGGTGATAGTATACACCTAGATTGGCGTCATGGTGGTCCTGTGATATGGGGGCCTAATCGTAGTCATACGTCAATAGGAGCTACACCAAGGTGGTTTCAGGCTGAAGCTATTCCACATGCACGTGGTATGCCTCCGTCACTTGTAGAAACTGCACAAAGGCCCGCGCAGCCAGCCTCACCACCACAAGCGCAACAGCCATCACCGCAAGCACCTGTGAAGGTAGCTGGACCTCCTATGTATCCAGAGGTCACACCAGCTTTGTCGCGTATACCTACTGACGCTGAGTTCGGCGCTAGCATGAAGCCACGCGCAGAGAACCCATACGGAGATGTGATACCACCACCAGCGCGTACAGGTGCACAAGCACCACCTAGTGAACCTATACTACCCGCGCAGCCAGCCGTACCACTTCCGCAACCACGTCCACCAGCACTAGGGCAGCCGCCGTTACCGCTAGGTATCATGCCTACAGCGGGTGCTATGACTGGTGCGCCTACTGGTGATGTGTATGCACAGAAGCCACCTGAGGCATTTGCTATAGAACCATCTGCACTAGGACAAGGTGCTGGTATTAGACCTAATGCTGGTATGGGTACTACTCCACAGTCTCCATTCCCACCAGCTACAGTTGAAATGCCTATGCCACCTGAGCGGCCATCTGAGGGTGGTGACTTAGGTGATATGTCTACACCAGCAGATGCGAAGCTGCCTGCTGATGACTATGGTTCATACTTCGAGATGCCTATGCCACAGAGGCGTCCGATTGAACCTGAGTTCACACCACCTGATAGGAGCAATGAGGGTACACCTGTAGCGTTGAATAGTGGTATCTTCACAGAGCCTGAGCCGCTTGTTGCTGAAGCTCCGCAGATGCCGCCACAGCCTGATGTAGGTGTACGTGCTAAGCCTGCATTGCCAGATGACTTTGCATCTGCAGCACCTAATGCTGGGTCACCTGATCCTATGTTGAGTGCTACAGCTACACCACGCGCAGCATTGCCACCAGGGTTCAAAGTGCCGCTGCCTGCGTTAGATGGTAGTAGCATGGGTGCTGCTGCTAGTGCACCTACTAATCAAACTGCTGCTGAGTTGACGCTGCCTGATAGACTACCACCTCCTAAGATGGAGGAACAGTATCCAGATAGCGCACCAACTATACAACGTATACTTGATGCGATCTATAGCGGCAAGCTGCCCAACATGGGTACAGCTACCGATCCTAATGCTAACAATCAAGCTATCAAGGATAAGCTTGAACAGTTTAAGCAATATGGTGGAGAGGTTAGTGCTGCTGCTGGTAAGGTGCAGACTGCTCCTAATAGAGAACAGCTAGAACAGATTGGTGAGTGGTTGAAGCAGAACTTCGGTCCTGGCGCTGCACCTGATAAACAGCAGGCATTCAACAAAGCTATGCAAGATTACGTGCAAAGTGGCGTTGGTGCTATGAAGGAGTGGTGGAATAGACCTAAGCCTGATGCTACACCACAAGCAACACCGCCTAAAGCACCAGCACAAGCTGCACCACCAGCTAGAACTATGCCTGATGGTCGTCCATACATACCACCAGTTGAGCCACTTGTAGTACCCATGCCAAAGGGTAGAGCTGGACCTACTAACACTACACTCAGTGCACCACAGCAGGGAGCATCACCACTGCCAGCACCTCCGGGTAAGATCAACCCACTCACAGGTAGACCTGATATACCTGTGCCTGTGAAGCAGCCTGATGGTACTGTGCTATACACCGAACCCGGTGAAGCTGCACCGGAGCAGTAGCAATGCCTATCACACGTGAAGAGTATATGCAGAAGTACGGCACCGATCCGGCTGCTGTACAACCTGTCGATGATAGCAGTGGTGGGTTGAAGCCTGACTACTTCGCTAAGTCTATAGTGACAGGTGTACCTACACTAGTCACCGACTTCATCAACATACCATCTACTATCAGTGATGCTGCTAAGGCGGCATGGAGTTCTATTGGAACTGAGAAGACATTCGGCGAAGAGTTCCAGAAGAACATCATGATAGATGATGCACAGAGCAACATACAGAAACACTTCAACGATATAGCGCAATCATGGAAGGCACAGCAGCCCAACATGAGCGATGAGGAGATACAGCAAGGGCTAGCTGGCTACCAGAAGACGAAGATGTTTGAAGACTTCATGATGGAGCAGAAGCGAGGTACACACTATCTGGCAGCTAAAGCTAAAGACACTGTGCGCAAGTTGCTAGGTGATCAACGCACTGAAGCGCAGCGCAGTTGGACAGATGATGCTGGTGAGATCATAGGTGGTGCACTTGTACCGGGACCGGGATGGACTAGTGCTGGTGTGCGTGCTGCTACTGCTGGCTCTAAGTACCTAGGTCCAGTGTTGAATAGCTTACCCGGTCGTGTAGCATTGAAGACTGCTGAGCTAACTACACCTGTGACGATGCCATATAGCGGTGTCAATGTTGCAGCTAATGCTGGTGTAGGTATAGCTCTCAACCAAGGCTTCCGTGCTGCACAAGGTGAGAGTACTGCATTCACACCTACAAAGGAAGACCCAGCGGGTGTAGGTACACTAGCTGGTATCACCGCAGCCGTAGGTGCTACTGCACTGATCATAGGTGCAGTGAAGGGACGCAATGCTGCTATACTCAAAGGCACGCAGGCACCTACACATCTAGATACAACGCTGCAGAATACACCTGTCATTGATATGCAAGTGCGGCAGGGGGATACTACAGGTCAGACACTCATCTCTGCTGGTGATCCTACACAGTATGGCCCCACACGTGGGATGGATGAGCTATCGCGTCTACAGCAGATGCGAACTACTGCGCGCAATCAATACATAGATCAAGGTGCTGCAGTCACTAGTGCCATCAGGCGTGAGCATGGCATTGAGATAGCTGACGATCTAGAGCGTATGCGTACTAGCAACAGCGGCTCAGTGTTAGCTGACGCTATACCTGCGAAGGTGAGTAGGTCGCAGCAAGCTGTGCTAGATGCCGAAGCTAACATGACGCCAGATCAGTTGCGCACTGTGAAGCAAGCGCACTGGATGAACTCATATAGCTCAGACATACAAACGACACATGATGCGCTGCTCACACAGACACGCGAGCTAGCAGACAGCCTAGCACGTGGTAAGACTTCACCACAGAGGCAGGCTGCAGATCGTACTAAGCTGGCGAAGTTGCAAGACGACTTACAGCGACTAATCAACGATGACCCTAGTGCACGTCTACGCTTGCCAACTATACCTATGGCACGTGCACACCAGATGGGCAATGCGTTCTTAGCTGACAACGCACCGCATGTTGTGGCGTATAGAGATGCTGTCAAAGCTTTCAACAAGGAGATGCTTGATCTAGATGTAAGCTCTGGTCGCATGTCACAAGAAGCAGCGGACAAGCTACATGCACGCAACCCATACTACGTGCAAGCTAAAGATGATCCATTCAAAGGTGCTGTCGGTGCAGATCGCATGTGGCAGAGTGTCGTCAAGGGTATACAGAACAAGCTATCACGACAGAGTGCAGGCACAGGTGAAGGTGCACTGAGTGAAAGTCCTCTGCGTCATCTCAGCCTAGATGTGCAGCCTGTCAGACAGAAGGGTGACCCTGAGACACGCATAACGAATGCGTTCGATACCACTAGCACTATGAAGATGTACGCTCAGCGCACGCATGTGGATCATGCTCACACTGTGATGCGCAATGAACACCTCATCGCATTGTCTACTAGTAAGAACGGCGGGCCATCTGATCTAGTCAAGTCAGGTGCGATGCGTGCTATTGACAATGGTCAAGGTGGTACGTGGTTCACTGCTGATCAGCTACGCACACCAGAACTTAGAGCGTTGTTAGATAAGCCTAACATCGTTGATCAATGGGAGAAGGGGAAGGTTAAGCTGTGGGAGTTTGGTGATCCTGAGTATGCACGTGCACTACGTGTTGAGCCTATACTACTAGACGGCTTGATGAAGGGCGTTGCTATTACTAACAACATGGCGAAGTCCTTCATGACAGGTCGCTTCGCACCTTGGTTCGCACCTGTTGGTGCTATGTACAACATGCACATGAGCGTGTGGACTAGGCACCAGAGTAGAGCATTCGGTCCACTCACATCTGCGTTGCATAGGTGGACACCTAAGTGGTTTGCTGAACAAGTAGGTGGACGTATACCTGACTACACTGCACTCATGCGGTGGCCTTATGACGTAGTAGCTAGCTTTGTAGAACTACAAGCTTACCATCTCACACGTCCTATCGCTAGAGAGCTTACCAACATAGCGCCGTTCGCTGGATTGCAGAAAGCTGTAGGTCCACGCACGTATCAAGCTATGGTCAACAAGATGCTGAAGGTTGCTGCGTGGGCTGACAACGCACCAGCAGCTACACTCTATAAGTCAGGTGCTACATTCGGACAACAGTCGGTCGACAACGTAGCAGCGGTACGTACTGCGCAGAGTGCGTTCAAGGATAAGATGCCTGCACCACTGCGTAGGATATATCAGGTCTACACTGATGGCATTGATAGCATATGGTTAGCTGAGCGTAGGCAGTACTACACACAGAACCATGCCATATTGTCTGACAAGTATAAAGGCAACATACCACAGAAGGAGATCGACAAGCTTATAGGTGAAGCGCGCACGTTGGCTGGTGATATGTCACTGGTGCCAGCTAGTGCAACGATGCGCAATCTTGAAACCTTCTTCCCATATCTCACGCAAGCGAAGCTCAGCACCTATCACCTCATGCGTCACATGGGTAGCCGTGACACCGCGTCATTCGTCATACCGCGCATGATGACTAGCATGGCGATGATGGGCAGTAGCATCTACTTGATGACCTACTGGGATGATGATGCTAGGAAGGCGTACTGGGATCAGTCTGAACAGGAGAGGTACAAGCACATCTACGTACCTACACCACAGACTGCGTGGGAACACTTCACAGGCGAGCGTCCTAAGTACTCACGTGATAAGGTGTACAGGCTACGTGTGCCACCTGACTTCGCTGCAGTCATAGCTGGCACCACGTCGATGATGCAGATGATGGGCATGTTGCCTGCTGATGCTACACCTAAGCCTATTGACGCTGCGCATGTAGGCAGGGTGTTCTTTGAGAACCTACTGCCAGCTATGCCTGCGTTGCTACAAGCTGCTGCAGCACAGAGTGGTTTGAAGATTGAACCTAACTCCGCGGAGACACGTGGCGGTAACTGGGTTCGTAACTATCAGAGCATGTTCCGTAGTGGTCCTGAAGCTGAGAGCATGACCAATCTAGGACAGGTGAGCAACACTGCAGCACTCACGATGAACGCGCTGTTCGGTACACTAGGTGGGTATGTGGCACAAGGTGCTGACATCATGTTCCACGCAGCTAAGTATCATCCTATGGTTGGTACTAACAACCAGATGATACCTAGGCAGACACCTGATTTCGCTGTAGGCTTGAAGGCTGCACTGACTGATGTAGGTAACAAGGTCACAGGTAAGCTGCCTGACGTGCCGCTGTTGTGGCAGAACAAGGACAAGTACCAAGTCACCACACCAGCGTGGGCCTATGTAACTGAAGTGAACAATGATATCAGGGCTATCGTTGGTATGCGTAACGATGCTGTTGGCAAAGCTACCAATGCGAAGAGGGCTAGTGTGACTGCCACTGGTGGTATACCTACACAGGGTATCACCGATGTGGTGCTAGGTCAGATCGCAGAGGACGTATCTGCGTGGACTAGGAAGACAGGCGCGTTCGGCAAGCTCAATGATCAGTACGATCAACTGCGTGCCAAGTCGCGTGGTCTAGCTGTACAGTATAACATACCACAGGAGCAGCGACAGGAGGCTGTCAACGCTATCATCGTACAGCAACAAGAGATCAAGAAGCAGCAACAGCTAGCTATACAATATGCTGAACAGGTGATAGCTGCTAAGTACGGCATGGCATTGAAGCCATTACTCAAGGGTCGCTTCGTCAACATGAAGACTATCAACGAACTACTACGCGAGAACATTGGTGAGCCTGCTGCAGCCCACGCGGACCAACAGCAGGCTCAGTAGTTATACATTGTATATCAGACAACCTCTGAGCGTTTGATCTTCTTGATCGTACTCCATCTATGCACTCCGTTGGCGTCAGCTACACTGATCCCACACTCAGCCGGTATGATGAGCTGCTTACCACCTACTAAGATGGGTGCCTCTGCATGTTTGACTAACACACGCAGTGCCTTCTTAGCTACGGAGTGGTGAGCTATGCCTATGATGCCATCGTGTGTGTTGAGAGCTACACGTGCTTTGCCTTTGGGCCATGCTGGATCATCGTGTGACTTGTAGATGACGCGGCATATATGATCACCTATTGTAGACTGCGGATAGAATGCAACTATAGCTTCAGTGCTTTCATCTGTAGCTGGTATCAGTTGCATATAGCGCCTACCATATGCGTTATATATAGCACGCTCCTCACGAACTCTTTTTAGATCAGCCTCCCAACCTTTCTTGAGTTCGGGAGTTAGCTTGTGATACTTGACAAATGCTTCACTTGCTGTGCTTAGTGATAAGCCAGTTGTAAGTGCGAGCCTGTCAGGCATCATACGGTAGTTAAGACCATGACGACACCTCTTAGCAACATAGCGAATGGTGGGCTTGCCCGCCCTCTCGCTGTCGTAGTCAATACCATCACGCTGCGCGGCGATAGCGTCCAGTGGATAACGGTCGAAGCTGGGAACGTCGTTGTACGGTACATCAAACATGTCACTGGCAAGAGCGCGGTGGCAGTCGTAGCTCCCATCACGTCGCGCTCGCTCGAACTGTTCTATCCACGTCGCAATGCCGTAGCGCCAACCAACAACACGCGCCTCCGCTTGGCTGCCGTCAATGTAGATAAAGCAGCAGTCAGGGTCCGCAATAAACATCTCCTTCGCGCGGTCGGGGATGTTTTGTAGATTGCCTCCCGATCCCCACAGCGTTTGCGCACTAGACAAGCGTCCAGGCGCTGAGCGTACACCTGTTTGTCTGTAGTCACAGCGCATACGATTGTCAGCATCAGGTCTAGCCGATGCATATACTGAGTAGAACTTGTCATCCTCTATGTACGCATCTACTGCGTCCAGAACTGCACGTGCAGCGGCAGGGGTTCGCGGGTGCTTACGCATCAATTCGCGATTGGTAGCGTCAGTACTTGTACCCCTGCCGACAAGCTTCAGCTTACTGAAGTATAGTTCAGCCATCTGCTTCGGTGAGTTAGGGTTAGGTGTGTAGTGTTCATCGTTGGTAGCTGTGCGTGCTGCTGCGTAGAACTCAGCGAGCTTACGCTGTAGGTCTGCATACAGGTTGCCCTCTACGTTCTGATCTAGCATCTGTTCACGCAGCTTCATGTCATTCAACACGCCACCTACTGTCATCAATACTAGGTGTGCTTGTAGCCTCATCACATGCTCGAAGTAGAACTTGTCTAGCTTCTGATCGCGTAGTTCTGCAACGATGCTAGCGTTCGCTGCAAGTGTGAGCGCACAGTCTTTACAGTTATATATCCAGAAGTTGTCAACACCACCTGTATGTCGCCAGTCATCCTTCTCGTTCTTGTAGTAGGGATGCGTGGTGTACTGCTTAACAATGAAACCGAGGTCGTGTGGCATCGTGGGATATAGCACATGATGACCAAGCATCGTATCGCTGTATGCTGGGTTGCAACGAATGCGATCCTTGAACCAGAGCCATGCCATGTCGAAGCCTCCATTCTGCCACACCATCTTTGTAGTAGGCGAGGCGTATAACGATTGAAGCTGACGACGTATCTCTCTTTCCTCGTATACATTGTATACGTTCTCTTGCTCATTGCGGAAGGCGATGCACATGGCTTCATGCGGTGAGGCAGCAAGGCCGACACAAGCTGTCTCATTACTGATGACTTCAATGTCACTGGCGACAGGATGACGTGAGGCTTTACAATCGCGAATGTAAAGCAGTGCGTCACGATAGGAAGGGTTGATATGTGTAATAACTGCATGTGGCTTGTAGTCCCCTAGTACAACAGGGCGCAGCTTGTCAGCTATGTCCATGTCGAAGATGACATGTGCTAGTGGATCACGTGCACAGTAGGCAGGGTTGTAGGTGCACACCGCTGTAATAGGTTTGCCAAGCAGTTGACAATCTATTACACTCCCGCGCCAGTGTGTAATACCTTTGCGCCCTATGATAGCTTCGACTGCGTAGTTGCCTAGCAGTAGTACGTGCTTCAGGTTAGGCAGCAGTGATAGCTCCCACAGCAGTAACTCTTGCCAGGATGTTAGCTCATGCTTGCCAACTGGTTTACGATTAGTGCTGTCAGCTACATCGAACGAGACTTGGCGCTTGACCACGTTAGTGATGTAGCACTCATGGCGTTTAACCTCTGGACAGTATGTGCGTATGGCCTTCCACAGTATGTTGCCCGCACCACCTACAAGTGGTACACCTTGAGCGATCTCGTTACGGCCGGGAGCTTCAGCTATCACTGCCAAGGTGGCAAGTGTAACTCCACCCATTGCGCATTCTACCGTCATGCCTGCCGTCTGTGCTTGTAGTGTGAACTTGTCACGCAGTTCTGTCATGTTCATTTGTTGAACTTCCTCTTCCAACCCATAGACCTGAGCGATGTAGCTAGTGAGCGTTGATCACTGATAACTGTTGCATGTTTGGCTGCGCGAGTTACTCCTGTGTAGAAGTTAGGACGACTGAGATTGTAGAACGCACATGATGCCATGATGTATGTCACGTTATCATACTGACTGCCTTGGCACTTGTGCGTAGTGAGAGCGTAAGCTAGCTCGATGACCTTGCGTGGGTCGTAGCTGAAGTGTCTACCATGCCGTGCGCTGTACTCCTCAACGAGTGGTGGTAGTTCTACTATGCGATCACCGAAGTCAATCTCAAGTACACCGAGCGGGTCGATGTCTACTATCCTACCTACCTCACCATTGAGCATCTGCTTTGTCTCAGGTGCAGGGATGAAGCTACCCATCAAGCCGACGCCAGCGTTGTTGTACTCACTGAAGCGTTCACTGTAGTCACGTAGATCGTAGCTGTTCGTGTTGCACACTACCTTGTCACCTATACTGACGAACACCTTGTTCTTCACCTCCCACTTGTTGCGTGGTAGTTCTACCTTGCCTCTCATCTCTGGATTGAAGCGTGCCTGTAGTATGTTGTTCAACCTGATCGTGCCTATGTCCGACTTGCGTGCAGGGCTTATGATCTGATTGTTGATGCTAGACCAATCTGTGTCGCTAGTAGCAAGGCGACCGTAGAGTGTGTGTAGAACAGCGTCACCAAGGCATAAGAGAACATCAGTATTGCTAGTGAAATACTGACCACGAGTAATGCGTCGAGCAGCTTCGATAATACCATTGCCCTCTGCCTGTCTGTAGATGTTGTTGAGTGTGAAGGTGTTAGGCATAGCGAGGCACCGTGAGAACGGCGATGTTGGGTCTGCGAGTTGGTTGTTCTCTATAGGTGGGAGTTGTCGCACGTCACCGAATGTACGTAGGCACCCGGCGCTAGGTATAGCTGCAACTAAGTCTCTATGTAACGCGGTGCTGACCATCGCATACTCATCAACGATGATGACGTACTGCTCAAGTGGGTTAGAGCGTGTACGATTAGGACCGCTGACAGATGTAGCTTCACCTGTCTCCTCGTCCATGTCAGGGCGATTGAATTCAAGCAGCTTGTGTATGGTTGTAGCTGGGTAGCCTGTCGCTTCACGAATGCGACGAGCAGCTTTACCAGTGGGTGCAGCTATAGCGAAGCTGACACCTAACTCTGCCATGTGATCACACGCTTGCTTGATGATTGTAGTCTTACCTGTGCCAGCTTCACCTGTTACGCTGACTAGTCGCTTGGATGTATCTACACACGCAGCTACTGCAGCCTGTTGTTCTGCATCTAATAGCATCTACAATCTCCCTGTGCTGATTTCGCACTACGTTATACAATGTATAAGTGTAGGAGGCTGACAGTCCTCCTTGCCAGTTCACCGAATGTTAATTCATCCAGACACCTATACAAAGCAAACGCCGCGCACTCAATGGGGGTAGAGTACGCGGCGTTGCCCTTTGTCAGTCAGATAAGGTCAGCTTAGCCGACTGACGTAGCTCCGTCGTCTTCACCGCCGCGCCTGTTCGCAACAACTTCATGCTTGATGCGTGTGAGGCCAGAGTTGGCGTACTCAGGAGTGTCAAGGAACTCGACCACCTTACGTGCGTCAGACATGATGCGATCAACTTGCAGCTTAGCGCCGGGGATGACGTTGCCCTGCTCATCAGTGACACGGACGAAGAAGTGGAACGTGCGCTTCTGTGATGCACGGTTGGCGACAGCCTTCTTAACTGCGGAACCAATACGAGATGCTGGAGAAGTAGCCATTGATTGTAGTCCTCTTGTAAGAGTTGGAAGGGAGTGCTAGATGCACACCGTTGCAGCGTGCACCTAGCTACACTAGCAGATGGTAGTTAGAGTGGCAACACCTGACTAACTTCTGCACGGGGATTGTTCTCTAAGTCTTTCCCAGTGCGAACACGTGCGCGAGCCTCACGACCTACGAAGTCGTTAGGATCAACTGCGTTGCTAGCTGCCACACCGAACGCTTGGCATGTCTTCTTCATACGCCAGCGGTCAGCGGGGATGTCGCGAGCAACGATGTTCAGCGTGAAGGTCAACTCATCTACACCTTCACCGGGGTCAAAGTCAGCAGGGAACTCACTGCGTGGCACTTGCAGTGTCAGCGTGAGCATCGTGTTGCCGCTGCTAGCAGCTACCTTATCCTGTGCAGCAGAACAGATGCACTTGTATTCTCCCGGCGGGAGTTGCGGAGGTGCTTCAGCATCCGCGATGTTAGAACTAAAGGTCAACAAGCCCATTGTAGTCTCCATGTTTGTGTAGCTATACAGCGTACACCCACGCAGTTAGGCTAGCAAGCTACGACAGCTAGCCCATGTGGATAGCACTACTACTAGATGTAGTAGGTCTATTTCGGGATTGGAAGCTTAGTGTGATTGCCGCTGACGAACTGCTCCCACCAGTCAGCTATAGTATCACCGATGTTGGTGTTAGCATTGTAGCGCCACTCGAATGCTGTTCGTCCTGACATATCGAACATGCGTGATTTCATTGGTGAGCGTAAGCGTTCAGGACGTATAGCTATGTATCTCTTACCACCCTGATCACGCATGTTCCACACCTCGCTGATGTCCTTAGATGTGATGTTAGGTAGCTGCCCACCTAGCATCATGCTTACACCAATCACGCCGCCGTCGTTGTTACGATCAGCGTCCTTCTCATGCGTGATGAAGATGATGTGTTTGTTGAGCATACCAGTGATGCGGATCATGTTGGAGACGAATGCACCTACGTAGATGTTACGCATACCGTAGCCATTAAGACCGGGGCTTTCGATGCTAGACTTAGGTGCTATCGTTACAGCGTAGCGCAGTGCGTGTTCAGAGAACTTAGTGAGGCTGTCTACTATCACAGTGTCGAAGGCAGAGAGTGAGTTATACAATGTATAAGGGTCAGGCTTCATACCCTCTTTCACTATGTCTACAGACTTCTCGCTTGTCAGGTTGATGCGTTCCCAATCAGGCATGTTGCGGATAGACATGTCACCATCAGGGTCTAGAGCAATGAACAGCTTACGACCTGGAGCAGTTGCGGCTAGTGTAGTCTTACCACAGCCACTATCACCCCAGAGTATCATAGACATACGACTGAGCATGTCTGTAGGCTTCTCTATCTTTAGCTCCATATGTCTCTCCAAGTGAAGTACTATTATAACATACACACAAACACAAGCAAATCCTACCAGCCATTCCTCCACCTATCCCACCATATGTATAGATACATGCAGTATATCAGTGAGAAGATGATAAGCACGATGTGCTGGTGTATACTCATGGGTCTAGTGTCTCCGTTAGTGGTGACCACCTTGCAGTAGTCATCTCATTGTCAAAGATGTGCTGCCGTTGTTCCGCACTACTCTCACAGCACAGTGGGATCAGTGAGCAACTGCGGAAGTAGCGGTTGCAGCTATGTGTATACATAGGAGCGTTAACAGGATCAGCTTCATAGCGGTCGATGACTGCGAGCGTATGCTGTACCCACGTTTGCCACTCATGAAAGCTTGCCTCGTTGCGTGTAGTAGGGTAGCGCATGATGCCATCTGTATAACTGCTAGACTTAGGCACTGGTATCTGTAGACCCCACATCACCACGTTACGAATAGGGAGGTCCAGCATACATGATAATGCAATGCAGTAACCTGTGACTTGATTGCTAGTGTCGAAGCTATTAGACCACACAGTGTCAATGCGACTACCTGTTTTGTTCTCATGTACCTCTGGGACTTTATCGTTAGGCCGCATAGTATCAACACATACACCATCCACACGACCAATGAAGCGAACAAGAGGATTGTCGCGACTATCATGCACAGTAACATCGAAGGGTACCTCGACGCCTATCAGCTTATCAGTCATGATTGGAACGAAGCGACCTAGTGGGTAGCGTTGGATGTAGTTGATAGCTGCGCTTTCGAGGTTAGACATAGTGCGTCTGTTGTCACGTGGATCGTCGTAGTAGCCACTGGTTTCGAGTAGGTTGAGACACATCTGCATACAACGGGTGATCTCATCCTCGCTACTCAAGTAGTAGCTGAATGCTTGCTGCCAGCGGAGTGGGTCTTCTTTAGTAGCGAATAGCTTGGTAGCGTAGTCGAAGATACGCTTGAGTACGACACCATCGTAGTCAGGTTTGTGACCTACGCCTATACTATGTATAAGGTCAAAGAACCTAATGCACGCAAACACATCGTGCATAGCGCGGCCAGCTTCAAGTGGTAGTACGCGATCTACACCTGCGTTGAGATGCTTACCATGCCAACTGTTGATGAGGCCCCATCTAGGGCATGTGTTGATGGCACTCATGGTGGAGTAGTCTACCCACGGCAGCGTAGTGTCAGTTGTCGGTTTGATTAGCATTCGGCTTCCCCTCCAATCTATTATGCAACTCGTCGCACCACTGCATTAGTTCTTCAGCACATGCGACTTCGTGTGCAGTGAGTTCATCGCTCTGTGCAGTGATTGGGTATTGGCAGATAGGGCATGTACGTAGGTGTGTACCTATAGGCAGCATCTGGCGTATGCTCATTGTTACCTCTTATCATTGAGTATCTCAGATACACGTGCAGGGTTGCGTAGACCAGTACGACGGGCGATGTCTACTTGTGTGAGATTGAGATTGGGATTGAGCTTCCACACTTTACGCCGCATTGCATCGGTTATCTCTTGATGCACAGGGCGGGCCTTACGGATGTACTTAGCACGTGTCATCATACCGAGTGCATTGATGAGTTTCTGTTTCAGGTTCTTGTCATCTATACGTTGTATAACCTGTGAAACAAGTTCACGTGCACGTGGGATGTTGCTCATTGTTTGATATCCTCTGCAGCTTCGTTATTTGGGTGCATCGACTGGCGGACCTTCTCCCAGTCACCTTTCAGCTTCTGACCTACAGTAGAGATATCAGATACGATGTCTGCCATCTTGTTCATAGCAACTATCACCGATGCCATCTCCTGGCGCAGCATCTCATTGTCTTCAGCCAGTTGCTCTAGCACTTTGACAACACCAGCTTCGGTGCCGAGTTGTCGGATAGTGTGGCGTACATCTCTAGCGCGTTGAACGTAGTTAACCATTGGTTGCTCCTTATACGTTGTATAACTAGACCTTTGTGATGTCGATGTCAGTGTGTTGTAGCGTAAGAGCGCGGAGGTCATAGAGTAGTTCCTCTAGACGCTCCAACGCTTTGCTAGCTTTGATGAACTGACGTTGTGCTTGTTCAGCTTTGCGCTCCACCTTGATAGATGATGCGATGCTAGTAGCGTGATGCTTAGCTAGCTGTGCCTGCTTGATCATCTCAGCAGCACGCAGTCTGCGGTCGCGCAGTTGTTGTAAGAACATGTCCTGTTCAACATCAGTCATGTTGAGCAGCGACTTGGGGTTGATAGGGTCATCAACGACTACGCCAGCCTTAGGGGTTACCTGAGGCTGGCGCAGCTTGACGACTTTGTTGTCGTCTGTCATGTTGATGTTACTCTTTGTTGACAGTGATATTCAAAGCAGGGGTGAGCTTCTTCTCAACTAGCGTGATAGCTTCATCAATGAGTTCTGCCTTCACGCCCATCTTGACTAACTGTGTACGTAGCTCATCAGCATCAACCTTAGTAGCTGGCTTGTTAGCAGCAATTGTAAGCACCCACTCACCACCCTTGATCAGGGTGCTAGACTTCTGCATCAACTGTACGGCAGCATTGCGTACCTTAGCGATGTCTACCTCATGTGCTTCAACGATTGTCTTCTTAGCATACTCGTAACGCTTGTCAGCTTGTTGACGCAACATGTTAGCAACTAGGTACTCAGCACATGCACGATCTAGCGCATCTTGAGTTGTCTTAGGTGCCTTGAAGTCACGTATACATTGTATAACCTGAGCCTCAAGAGGTAGTGCGTCGTTGTTAGTAACCTTAGTCTTTGTCGTTGCCATCTTCGTCTCCTTGTCTGTTGGTAGCATCTACTATTATATCACATTCAGAAACACATGCAAGCTTTGCAGCGCGTACTTCAGCTAGTCGCTGCCTACGTTGTGCTGCATATGCGTCACCCCAAGGCCATTCAATGTGCTTGTAGATAGTACGCATACGTATACGACGTATAGTTGATACATCTAGCTGCATGTCGTAGCTTTGCTTCAGCTTCTCACTCACATACGCAGCACTACAACCAAGTTCTAACATCTGCATGATACGCTTGACGTGGAACATCTTCATGCCCACACGCTCGCGATCTAGCATGTCACGCACGTTGTCAGCTTGTGTACCTATGATCATGTGGTGAGGATTGCAGCACCAATGGTTGTCACACTGATGACGTATGACATCTTTAGTTAGCAGCTTGTAGCCTGTATAGAGTTCATACACTACACGGTGTACGTAGTAGTCACGCTGGCCTATGACTACACGTGGGCGATACTCACCACGGGTGCCTTTGCCATGTGCGCCGCGCCACTCCCAACATACATCCTTAGCACCTCCATGCATGTTGATACGTCTGAACACATCATGCATCTCCGACTTACTCTTAGGTTGTCGCTTCTTAGTCTTAGCGTAAGCAGCACGCTGTTCTATAACATGCTGCGGCATCTTCTTCTCAACCACTGGCGAACTCCATAGAGTGTGAGTGTGATTGGTATGATGTAGACTGTGGTGTAGACGATGATCTCAGGTGTGTAGTAGCGAGTATACATCACTAGCATGTACCACGCATACTCATGAGGCATGATATCCATAGTTCACCTATACAATGTATAAGCAGCGGCGCATTGGATGCGTGACCGATCAACACGCCGCTGCTATACTCTACGCTACGCTAGAACCCTTTATCAACTGTGTAGATGCGGTCCATGAGTGTAGCTATGCGATCTATTAACTTGTTCTGCATCTCACGTGTCATGTCTTCACACTTGGTAGTGTGATGTAGCCACTCCTCGTACAACGTGCCTAGTAGAGTGGTGAAGCCCTTATCGAATGCGCTCTTTGAGATGTACATGCGACCATTACGGTACATGCCTAACACCTCATCAGGTAGTGATACGCATGGATAGACGAGCTTCTTATCAACGATCATGTCGAGATGCTTCATCACACGTATAGCGCGGTCGAGTAGTGTCTTCTGATAGGCATCTAGCTTGTACCTGTCGATCTGCTGGTTGAATGGCAGCGTCTTAGTGTACACAGTCATAGCCCACATAGGGATAGGTACATGTGTAGTAACCAGATGCTTGACAGCAGCGATGAAGTCAGGACTAGGGCCGTATGAGTAATCATTGAGTTGGCTCTCGAAGTAGTGGCTCTTAGCTATGAAAGGCAAGTTGTCAATCAGCATGTCGTAGGACATGTGGTTCGTCCATAAGTCGCTGATGTCACCACGTATACTCCACGTATCTGCCAGCGTGCGATCTTCAGTGAGCTTCTGTTTGCTGGTGTAGTCGTAGGTGAAGTATGTCTCCTTGTCCAACTTGGTGCCTGTGTACATGCTACGGTAGTAGACTACGTTGTCACTACGCTCAACGCGAGCGACGCAACGCATGTCATTACTCTCAACAAGTGTAGGCACTTCGTTGATGAAGTACTTATCATGGTCTGCATGTATGATGTTGAAGGCTTCATGCTCTACATACACACACACGTCAGCAGGCTTGGTGAATGTGTCGCTGACAGCCATCACACCACCACCCTCGTCGCGAGCGTTGGTGAATAGCTCTCTATATGCCTGCCACAGTGACCAGTTAGCACCTAGATGGGTAGTAAATGGTAGCTCCTTGACAACAGGTTCGTAGTCGTTCGTTGCATCTTCAATGAGGCATTGAACAGACTGATACTCTTGCTCACGGAAGTGATCCTTCTTAGTGCTGAAGGTATACACTGTATAGTAGTCATCTTCGTGTGCGTGTGGATTGCGCACAGTCATCTTCACTTTGACACCTTCGCGCAGCAGCGTGGCAATGGCATACTTGAAGCCAGTACCGAAGAAGCCGATTGCTTTGTTGTCTGCCTTAGCTGACAGACCCATGATGGTGAAGCTGCGAGTATCGAAGTCACCGTTGTTGTAGAAGCATACGAGTTTAGACATGGTAGTGGTTCCTTTTGTTTAAGATTGATCAGAGCCGTTAGGCTTCTGCAGCGTGACTTGTAGTTTAGTTAGCAACTCCTCATCGCTGATTAGTGGACGATGATGAGTAGAGTTAACACGCGCAGCATGTATCATCACATTCATCTGCGCCATGTTTTCAGTCTGTGCACTAATAGACTGTAGAACGCTCTCCAAGATAAGTTCATTGATACGTAGTTCCTCACGCAGTGCTAGTATGTGGCTGTTGAGCTTATTAGCGAATGACATGCGAGCTTCATCCATGTCAGTGACTTGTGTAGTTACGAGTGGTGTCATCATTGATCTATCTCCCTATGTATGAACTTAGGACGAACTAAGATTGCAGTCTCTTCAGTAGCAGTGCGGTTGTGCTGCATACATGTGCCATCTGGATACAACTCCATGTATGTGCCTAGCCACAAGCGAGTGTCACCTGAACGTGTGTTAGTTGCAGTCCACACTTGCCATGTTTTGCTTTCAGTACGATAGACTAACATCTGTGCGCGTGTCCCTGGTTGGAGCCATACGCGGTCACTGTTAGGCTTACTCATCTAGCACGACGGGCGAAGCCCGGCCTCCTACTTCATACTTCATCGTCTTCATTCTTCATCTCCAAACATCACTACAAGTGTGCTATCGAGTGGTATGAGTGCACCATCTATACGTTGTATAAACACACGCTTAGCTGGTGGTATGTCTTTGCCCTCCTGTAGTTCATGACG
>Ga0137435_1000065_pt1 | contig 44294 bp, 33 predicted proteins | sample EasRivERMGT100_2_FD_104904 | JGI IMG/M metagenome (GOLD analysis project Ga0137435, IMG submission 104904) | Soil microbial communities from meander-bound floodplain in the East River, Colorado, USA - East River MetaG ERMGT100_2 | ecosystem: Environmental > Terrestrial > Soil > Floodplain ... | reverse complement strand
GACCCCGCAGACCTGCGAAGGCTCGACCGACGGTCACCGGTGGCAGGAGTTCAGCGTGCTTCCGGATCGCTGGAAGGACGCTTCGTTCACTCACCCGGTGCTGGGTCTCGATGCGACCCTCAATCCGGCGTGCGTGCTCTATGTGGACCAGCATGACCGCCGCAACAACGAGCGCATTTGGATGGGCGTGGCCGATTCGATCGGCGCTCAGGCGGCGAACAAGAAGGGCGCTCACAACGGTTGGAGCGCTTCCGGCGAGACCGGTGCGGATATCAACGATCCGACCTTCTTCGTTCGTCGGCACATCGGTCAGGCGGGATCCTCGTTCGACATGTACGGCGTCAAGGCGTCCGAGTCGCTCAATACGGGCACGGGCTCCATCGGCAGCCGTGAGTCACGGGAAGACGGCGCGAATCCCCAGATCAACGGCAAGATCTCGCGTCAGGGCCCGACTCAGACCATGTTGAACACGTACTACGACATCATCCTGACGTTCACGGGTGACCTGAATTCGTCAGTCTACGGACCGTTCAGCAACAAGTCTCAGAACGACATTCTCGTGATGCAGAACTTCCTGCTCTCGGGAACGGGCGTTTCGCCGATTACGTGCGATCGCGGGTTCTGGGCGGGTGGCGACGGCTTCGCGGAAGCGCTGGCCTTCAGCGGCAGCGCGGCGATCAGCGGATTCCTGACGGGCTACCTGGGTGCCAATCTCCTCGACGAGAACTACCTCCGCGCCTCCGGCAACACGAAGTTCAGCGCGGACGTGTTCCCGACCTCGGAGATCGATCCGGGCCTGAAGGACATCTACGGTCTCCGGAACGCTTGTACGTTCACGCTGGACGTGGTCGAGAACAACCCGGGTCTCGCGACGACCGCGGTGGCTGCTTACTACGAAGCCATCTCTCCGGATCCCGCGAACTCGTGGCCGGCGGCTGTGGTGAAGAAGTTCGACGTCTCCAAGCCGTGGGTGGCGCTCACTGAAGGCTGGAACATCAACGTGTTCCGTTCGCGCAACGAAATCTCGTCGCGTGGACGTCTCGCGTACTACTACAACGCGGCAAACGTTGTGTTCGGGGCGATCTGCGGTGTCGCGGGAACGCCGGCGACCACGACTGATACGCCGACGAACAATGACGGTCGGGTGTTCAACGCCTTCAGCCTGGCGAACAACCCGGTGCGTGTTGCGGGCACGGCGCGGCTGAATCTCAGCCTCGCGCAGAACGACATCGTCGACGTGAAGGTGTTCGACGTGTCGGGCCGCGAAGTGCGCACCCTGTTCAGCGGGTTCATGAAGGCGGGTCCCAATCCACTGACGTGGGACGGCATGGACAACCAGGGCAAGCGGGTCGCCCGGGGCGTCTACTTCACCCAGGTGAAGTTCCGGAACAGCAAGTTCGCGGATGCCAAGAAGCTGATCGTTCTCAACTAGTCAGGTGGTAGGCAGTCCATCGGCGGGCGGGGCTTCGGCCCCGCCCGCCGGTCTATTTGCGGCGCTCGACGGGCTTGACGGTGACCGGACCGGGCTGCTAGCTTCCCGGCATTCCCACCTACATTGACTGGGCGGTCTTGGGGGGCGTGAATGCGCTTTCGGGTCGGACTCGTTTTGTCTCTGCTGGCCGTTTTGGTTGCTCTGGGGTGCCGCGACCCCTTGTCACCCAACGCGGATCGGAACTTTGCACCTGAAACCTGGATCACCGCCGCCCCCCAGGACACGATCACCGAGAAGGACGCGAACGGCAGGCCGAAGATCCCCGCCTTCCCGCCGGATGGGGTGGGAACGATCCCGGTTCGATTCCACCTGCACTGGGCCGGGTCCGATCGGGATGGCGCCGTCTCCGGCTTCTATTTCGCGGTGGTCGAGACCGTGCCGCTTCCTCCGCCCGGACTCCCGATGCCCAATCTCCCGGGGCCCAAGCCGCGCGACTACAAGTACACGAGCAAGACCGACAGCGTGTTCATCTTCAACGTCTCGGAGTTCGCCTCCGATCGCGAGCATGCGTTCTACATCTACGCGGTCGACGACAAGGGCAAAGCCGATGCCACGCCGGCCCGCTTCATCTTCAATGCCCAGGACCGCTATCCCCCGGACGTGGTGATCTACGAGGCGAAGGGTACGGGGCCCTTTTATCGGATGATCGCGCCGGGCCAGGTGGTCACCGAGATCCGCAGTATCGCGATCCGCGATTCGGCGACCCTCGCGAACCTGGGATCGGCCCCGCCGGACACGGTTCCCGCGACCTCCGAACTGGTCTTCAACTGGCGCGCGGAGCCGGTGATCGCGGGCACACACGTCACGGGCTTCAAGTACAAGCTCGACGAGGCCGCCTTCATCGAGATCCCCGCAGAGAGCACGAGCAAGACCTACGGGCTCGGCGTGACGACCATCGGCACCAAGATCTTCACCCTGCGGGCGCTGGACGGGGCAGGTGGCGCCAAGGAAACCAACCGGCGCTTCCTCGTGAACCGCAGCCCCGACACCTGGTTCGCCGGCCCCCCGCCGGGCCTCTTCGGCCCCACCGGCTACATCGAGGTGAGCCCGATGACCGACGCCGGCCTGCGCGCGATGCCCGAGCTCCAGGGCACGATGCTCAGCTCCGACAGCCTGGTCACGATGCCGCCGCTCCGTCCGCGGTACGAGACCTTCTACGAGCTTTACGATCCGGACGGCACCGGCCCGCTGGGCACGCGCATCTACATCCGGCAACCGGGGGACACTGTCCACATCAATTCCTGGGTGCTCTTCCACAGCGGCGGGCGGGACGACGATTCTCCCTACGACGTGCCGGTCAGTTTCAACGACGCAAGCTGGATACAGGACACCGCGTTCGTGAACGGCCCCGCGTACGTCGTTCGGGCGGGTCCGCCGAACGGCTCGCCGGTCGGCTTCAGCCAGCAGGCCTACACCTTCGCCACCCCCAACGGGCCCACCCGCAAGCCCACCTCTTCGGGTGCCTATCCGGTGTTCAATACCGCGCGGGTGGACTGGGCCCCGTTCATCGGGGCCTATCTCGGCGTGAGGGCGGCCGGGCAGGTCTTCCTGGTGACGCGCGCGATCGACGGCAACGGCTCCGCCGACAACCGGATCCGCGACCCCAAGGCCTTCTACGAGACGAACTGCACGGGCCTCGATCCCGATCCTTTGTGCTCGCGTGTCATCACCTTCTACGTGGACAAGGCGCCCTACCTGCAGACCTGGCTCACCGGGTTCGTGCCACAGCCGGGCGGGCCCAGCAGCGTGTTCCAGACCCGGACGCTAAACTTGAACCTGATCGCGTCCGATGACGATCCATACGACCGGGATCCTTCGAACTTCGTGGCGTCCCCGGGGGGACCGTCCGCGACGCGAGTGCTGCGGTGGACCGTGACCATCAAGGGGAAGAACGCGGCGGGCAACGACACCACGTACGCGCCCACGCCGCCGTTGCAGCAGTTCGATCCCAACTTCCAGATCCAGGTTCCGACCTACATCGTCGGACCCGCGGCCCAGGTCGTCGTTCAGCTCTGCGACTGCGCGTACTGCGAGATCACGTCGGGAGAGGGACGCTGCATCACGCAGACCATCGACATCACCATTCCGACGGCCGAGCCTGCTCGCGCGACATCGGCCGTCACCACGCCGGGACCGGGGAACCCCCAGGCATGGGGTAGGAGCTCCAGATGAAAACCGATTTGCGCTTCCTGCGTTGGTTACCGCTGTTGCTTCTGGCCGCCGGTATCGGCGCCGTTGGCTGCGACAAGCTCGAGAGCAACCCCCGGCAGAATATCCTTCCGCAGGTCCGGCTGACCTCGGCCCCGGTGGACACCAGCCAGGACTACTTCTACTCGTACACCGTCAACTGGAACGGCAATGACCCCGACGGCCGGGTGGATTACTTCCTCTATACCGTGCTTCCCGAGAGCCTCTTCTGGGTGGACGGGGACGGCAAGCGTACGTTCCTGCCGACCGGCACGCGGGACACCGGCTGGGTGCAGACGGCCGCCAACGAGCAGCTGCTGTTGTTCAAGTCGACCCAGGCCCGCGAAATCAACAAGAACTACACGGGCGTCGATCAGCACACGTTCATGATCAAGGCGGTGGACAACAAAAAGGCCAAGGGCCCGTGGCAGGCCCGCACCTTCTGGTCCTTCACCACTGCCCCGGAAATCCAGATCCAGAATCCGATTCCCAATGACTACCAGTCGTTTGTGACTCCCTCGGTGCGTATCTCATGGACCGGACAGGACCGGGACGGCGTCTTCACGACCAAGCCGATCAAGTACAAGTACACCCTGCTCAGCTCCTCGACCGAGTTCCCGAAGGACCTCGCGCTCGAGCTGCCCGACTCGTGCCGCGTCTACTACGAGAGGCACCCACTCGGTCCATGGGCCGGATGGGACTCGACATCGGCCGAGACCACGCAGGTTCAGTACACCAACCTCACCCCCGGACAGGACTATCTCTTCATCGTGATCGGATTCGATGAGGCCGGTGCCTACTCCTCTTTCTGGAGCATCACCACGAACATGCTGAAGATGCGGGTCGGGTTCGCGTCCACGCTCGGTCCCAAGATCACGATGTTCAACGAGTACTTCAACTACACGTATCCAACGGGCGGCTTCTGCGCCTGCGAGCAGGCGGAAGTCTTCATCGAGATCCCCGCCGGGGTTCCATTGACCGTCAACTGGTTCGCCGAGCCCCCGCCGGGCGCCGACATGCGCGGCTACCGGTGGACGCTCGACATCGACAACGTGTTCAACGACGACCCGCGCAATCCCGAATCCACCGATCTCAAGCACTGGAGCACTCAGAGCCTGAACACCACGAGCGCCACGGTGGGTCCGTTCCCGGGCGGCGAGGAGCACTTCTTCTACATCGAAGCCCAGGACAACAACGGCCTGAAGAGCCTCGGCATCCTGCGCTTCGAGACCGTCGCGGCGTCCTTCGCGCGTCCGCTCCTCATCGTGGACGACACGCGCCTCGAGCCGGACAAGATTCTGCCCAACCGGACGTGTCCCTCGGCGGCGGTCGGACCGTGGCCGGTGGCGTCCGAGCTGGACACCTTCCTCTACGCGCGTGGAAACGTGGACTGGCGCTGCCAGGGCACGATCAGTCCGCCTCCCATAACCAGGCCGGGCCTGTTCGCCGGGTACGATTTCGACACCATCGGAACGCGCACCAACAAGCTCGACCTGTCGGTCCGGCTCAAGACGCTCGGTCAGTACCAGCACATCGTCTGGCTGGTGGACGGTCTCGGAGCGACGTACCTCCAGGGCACCGACCTCATCAAGCCCGGCACCTCGCTTCGCTACATGTCGGCACCCAACCGCGTGAACACGCTCGCCACCTTCGTGAAGCAGGGCGGCAAGGTGTGGCTCGCCGGCGGCGGCGCCGGGTACGCGGCGGGGATCAGCTTCAACGATCGGACCAACGACCAGCCGACCATAACCATGTCCTCGATCACCGGCCGTGGTGAGCTGCAGCCCGGAAGGTTCATGTACGACCTCGCGCACTGGCAGAGCGAGTACCGCACCACCAACGCGACGGTAGCCATCTTCAAGGCCGCGGGACGCTACGACTCCGCGGGGGTGGGGCCGCCGCCCTACGGGTTCCCGCCGGCGCGACTCGAGTTGAAGTCACGGACCGATGATCCGATTCTCGTGGAGGCTCCGACGCGCTCACAAAGCAGCTTCTACCAGAGCACGATCTTCGTGGAGTTCCTGCAGGTGGGGAACCAGATCCTGGAGGACACGAACAGCCACCCCGACAGCGTGAGGGAGGAATCCACACTGGACACCCTCTACCGGGCGACCGGGGGTCAGCTCTTCAAGTCGGCCCAGCACGTCCCGATGACCTACTACCACGGGCCCGCTCCGGCCTATGATCAGTTCATCTTCAGCGGGTTCCCGTTCTGGTCGTTCAAGCGCACCCAGGGCCAGGGGCTCGTGGACTTCGTCCTCCAGAACCTGTGGGGTCTGCCGAAGAGCCCGCCGCTCCCCGCGCCGGTGCGAACCGCGTCCTATCAGGCGACTCCGGAGGCGGGTTCGGTACCGACCCGCTATCAGCCTCCGCGGCCGGTCGCCACGCCGGATCAACGGGCCCGCCGGTCCCAGAGGGACTAGGGCATGATTCGTTTCGGGCGGTTCATCCTCGGCATCGTCATTCCCGCGCTGGCCCTCGTGGCCGGCGCGGGCGTGGCCCCCTCCTGGGGCCAGATTGGAAACACCCCGGGCTGCGAGTTCCACGAGCCCGGCGCCGCGCACCCCGCGTTTCCCAGGATCCCGGTGTGCGCATTCCCGGGGGCCTACCAGGACAGCACCGTGCTGGTGCCCCGCAAGTGCTCGGGCCTTTTCTCGGAACCGCTGCACCAGGAGCCAGGTCACGTGCCGGACAGCGTCCGCGTGCAGCCGCGCACGATCACGGTCCGGTTCTGGCGCGACCGGAAGGCCGAAGTGCGGCCGGACTTCGGCGGCTATCGCATCTGGCGGTTCACCAATTCGACCGACACCACGAAGAAGGTGCTCATCCGCCGGTTCTCGAGGCAGCTCGGGGACGAGCGGCTCTGGCGTTTTTCGTTTGCCGACACTTCCAACGGCGGCACCACGCCGAATTTCTACTGCGGCAGCGAGCTGGCGAACGACAGCGTGGTGACGTTCATCGATCCGGATTCGAACGGGCATTTCGAGAAGCAGTGCCGGCGCAGGGACAACGTCGGGCGCTGCCTGTCGATCGGCGACTCGGTCTACCGGCTGGTGGCGCCGCCCGGACCGCATGACGGTTTCCGCACCTGGTACTCGGTGACGTACGAATCGCTGAACCGCAACGAGAACAACTACGAGGAGCTGTTCGTCCCGGACACGCTCGACAACTTCGAGCGCTGCGGGACGCTGGGCGACCCCGGAAGCTGCCCCAATCTCAACAACGTGCTCGCCAACATGACGCCGGCCCCGGTCGAGCCCACGTCGGGTCCCGCCCCGAACCCGCTCAAAGTGGTCGCGGTGCCGAACCCCTACCGCGCGAGCGAGGCGTGGGACGCGCAGGGCAAGGAGCTCCACTTCATCAACCTTCCGCCGCGCGCGCGGATCCGCATCTACACCGTGGCCGGTGATCTCGTCGCCGACTTCGAGCACAACGATCCCCTTCGCGATTTCGCGCGCTGGGACCTCAAGAATTCGATGGGCGAGGAAGTGGCCTCCGGCATCTACATGTTCCGTGTCGAAGCCGACCAGTACTCCTTCCAGAACCGTTTCGTCGTCATCCGCTAGCGCCAGTCCCAATGCGGGTTGAGGTGGTGGTTCACCGCGGGCCGATCGCCGAGTCGCGGCACCATGTCGAGTTCGCCGCCGTCACCTCCGACGGCCGCCTGACCGACGGGACCGCGAACGCCGGCCTCGTCACGACCTTCCGCTCGGCGGCCAAGCCGTTCCAGCTCCTGCCGCTCGTGGAGCGCGGGCACGCCGCGCGCTTCGGCTTCTCCGACGAGGAGCTCGCCATCATGGCCTCCTCGCACACCGGCAGCGCCTATCACGTGGAGAAGGTGCGCGGCATCCTCGCCCGGATCGGGCTCGAGGAGCGGCATCTCGGCTGCGGATACCACGAGCCGCTCGATGCCGCCTCGCGGGCCGCCATCGCGGCGGGTGCGCCGCAGGGGCCGATCTGGAACAATTGCTCGGGCAAGCACTCGGGGATGCTGGCGCTTTCACTCGGCGAGGGCTGGCCGGTCGAGGGCTATCTCGATCCCACCCATCCCGCGCAGGTGCTCATCCGGCGTACGGTGGCGGAGTGCTGCGGCGTCGAGCCGGCCGCGGTTCTGATGGCGGTGGACGGCTGCAGCGCACCGGTATTCGGGCTGCCGCTCGCCGCCATGGCCCGCGGATATGCGATGCTCGCGGTGGCCCGCAACGGCCGGGACGCCCGGAGCCGGGCGCTCGACTTGATCGGCCGTTCGATGGCGGCGTTCCCGATCGCGGTCGCCGGCGAGGGCCGCCTCAGTACGGTTCTGATGCAGGCCGGGCGCGGGCAGCTGATCGCCAAGGGCGGGGCCGAGGGGCTCGAGTGCGCGGCAGTTCCCGGATCGGGGTTGGGGGTGGCGCTCAAGTGCGAAGACGGACAGATGCGCGCGGTGGGACCGGCGCTGATCACGGTGCTCGATCGACTGGGAGCCCTCGACGCCGAGGCGCTGCGCGCGCTGGAGTCGCATCGCCGTCCGGTGGTGCGCAATCACGCCGGGCTCGAGGTGGGTCGTCTCGAGACCGTCGTCCATACCACGGCGGCGGCGCTGACGGACGGATGAACGGCCCGCTGCGCGCGGCCGCCTCGCTCCTGCTGCTGCTCGTCCTCGCCGTTCCGGCGGGGGCCGATCCCCTCGGTCGCGTGGAACCAAGGCTACTCGCGGCCGCGCGCGGTACGTCGGCTCCGCTCCACGTCTGGCTCGAGCTCGAGGACAAGGGCGAGCGCAGCCCCGAAGAGCTCGCCACGATGCTGGCAGCCGCGGAGGCCGCACTCACCCCGCGGAGCCGTGCGCGTCGGATCCGGGCGCACGTCCTGCCGCTCGTCGACGAGCGCGATCTGCCGGTGTCGGAGCGCTATCTCGGGGAGCTCGCCGCACGCGGCCTGGCGCCCCACGCCGCCTCGCGCTGGCTCAACCGGGTGGCGGTGACGGTGCCCGCGTCGCGGCTCGGCGAGATCGCGGCGCTGCCCTTTGTCCGCCGGGTGGCGCCGGTCGAGCAGGCGTTCCGGAGCTTCGAGCAGCCGCCGGCCGAAGCGTTGAAGCGCACGTCGGCGCCGCCGCTGAAGCCGCGCACTCCACCGGTGCGCGATCTCGGTACCCGCGCCCTCGACTATGGCCGCCTCCAGACCGTGATGCAGCAGGTGCAGGCGTTCGCCTTCCACGACTCGGGTTACACGGGAGCGGGCGTCCTGGTCTGCCTGATCGACGCCGGCTTCAACTTCCACGACACCCACGAGGCGCTGGCCGGACAGGTCATCGCGCCCGGCCGCACGCGAGATTTCGTCGAGGGCGACACCGTCGTGACCGAGCCCGCGTTCTTCACGCTCGATCATGGCACGTGGGTGATGGGCCTGATCGCCGGCGACCTGCCCGGCGAATACCTGGGTTCCGCGTTCGGCGCCGAATTCGCGCTCGCGCGCACCGAGAACAGCGACGCCGCGTTCGAGCGGCCGGTGGAGATGCTGTACTGGGGAATGGGCGCCGAATGGGCGGACAGCCTGGGCGCGGACATCATCAGCTCCTCGCTCGGCTACTTCCAGTTCAACGATGGCATCGGCGACTACACGTATGCCGACATGGACGGCCACACGACGGACATCTCGCGGGCCGCCGAGATCGCGGCGTCGAAAGGCATCCTGGTCGTGAACGCGGTCGGCAACGAAGGGCAGACCGCGTGGCGCCATCTGATCGCCCCGGCCGACGTCCACGGCGACAGCCTGATCGCGGTCGGCTCAGTCTCCACCACGGGAGCCCCGGCGGCGTTCACCTCGGCCGGCCCGAGCGCGGATGGCCGCATCAAGCCCGACCTCGCGGCGGCCGGGATCGCCGTGCCGATCGTGAACACCAACGGCAATCCCGCGAGCTACACGACCAACAGCGGCACGTCGCTCTCCACCCCGATCGTGGCGGGCCTCGCCGCCTGCCTGCTCGAGGCGCGGCCGGGCTGGACCCCGCAGCAGGTGATCCGCGCCCTGCGCGAGACGGCGTCCCGTGCCTTCCAGCCGGACAACCTCTCCGGCTACGGGGTGCCCAATGGGCGGGCCGCACTGGAGTGGTCGCCGAACGGTCCCAACTTCCACCCGCCGGGCAGGGTCGGCATCGCGCTCACCGGTCCCAATCCCTGGTCGCCGTCGACCGCCACGCTGGTCGTCACGTTCGCGCTCGGCGACGCCGTCCCGTATCCTTCCGCGGCCCGTTTGAGCGTGTTCGACGCAGGCGGGCGCCGCGTCCGCACGTTGTGGACCGGAACGCTGGCGCCGGGCCGCGCCGAGCGCACGTTCTGGGATGGCCGCGACGATTCCGGCCGGCCGCTCGGTCCGGCGGTGTTCTGGGTGGCCGTGGATGCCGCCGGCGAGCTGGCCTCGCGTCGCATCGTGCTCCTCCGTTAGGCGAAAACTCCGCACTCCAGAAGGGACATCGACTTCATGCTGCTGGTCACGATCCTGGCGGTGAGCCTGTTCGCCGCCCCGACCCCCGGTTTCCAGACCGTCACGCTGAAGAACGGCATGCGGGTCGTACTGCTCCCCGATCCGCAGGCCCAGGCCGTGGACGTCGCGCTCTGGTACGAGGCCGGTCCGCTGTTCGAGCCGAAGGGCAAGTCCGGTATCACGCATCTGGTGGAGCGCCTTCTCGTGCGCTCGGGCGGCGCCGACACCGCTTCCTTTCACACGGGCCTCGCGCTGGAAGGCGCCCAGGCGAGCAGCATCACGACCCCCGACTATTCGAGCATCTACGCGACCGGTCCGGCGGAGACGGCCGACCTCGTGATCCGCCGCCTGGCCGCCATTGGCCGCTCGGGGCCCGCCGATGCCGCTGCGGTCGCCGCCGAGCGCGATGCCGTGCTCGCCGAGCGGTCCATGCGGCTCGAGGGCAGCCTCGCCGCGCGCGCGCTCGAGCGCCTCTTCGCGCTCGCGTTCGAGGGCCACGGTTACGCGCGGCCCGTGCTGGGAATCGCCTCCGAGGTTTCGAGCATCACGCCCGAGGATGTCGCGGCCTATCGCGCCGAGCGCTTCATGCCCGGGACGATGGCGCTCAGCGTCGTCGGCCGCTTCGATCCGAAGCCGGTGCTGGCCGCGATCAAGAAGGAATTCGAGCCGCTCAAGGGGCCCAAGCCGGCGAAGAAGAATGGAGCGACCCGCCCCCCCTCGCCGGCGACTCCGGACGAGGAGCGCCGCGGCACCGAGCAGGGCCCATCGGGCGCCGCTGCGGTGGCCGTCGGATGGCGTGCGCCGGCGGCCGGTGATGCGGATCGGGCCGCGGTCGAGATCCTCGTGCGGATCGCTGGTTCCGGCCCCGATTCACGGCTGGGCCGCCGCCAGTCCGAGTCCGAGTGGCCGATCGGGCTCTCCCGCGTCGTGTTCGACGCGCGCCGTGCGGGATCGGCGCTCTACGCGATGGCGGTCCCGAACCCCGGGGCCGAGCTGGAAGCCGCCGAGCGTTCGCTGGTCGGCACGCTGGAGCAGATGGCGGCCGAACCGATCACCGCCGACGAGTTGCGACGCGCCCGGCTCGCCATTGAGCGGGACGGGATGCTCGAGCAGCAGACGGTGCGCGGCCGCGCGCGCCAGCTCGGCGCCGCGCTGTACGAGGAAGGCGAGATGCGCGCGAAGGAGAAATGGCGGGACGCGCTCTCCGGCGTGACCGAAGCCGACGTGCAGCGCGCGGCGGTGCGCGTGCTCAAGCCGGCGCTGCGCTCGGTGGTGCGGCTGCAGTCGACGACGCCCGACTCGGGAGGTGCGCGATGAGAAAGCTCGCCGCTCTCGGGATGCTGCTCCTGGGCGCCCTCGCCGTTCCGGCCCACGCCGTCCCGTTCCAGCTTCCCGAGCCACAGGTGCGGTCGCTGCCGAACGGGCTCAAGGTCGCGGTGTTCCGCGACGCGCGCCTGCCGGTGGTCCAGATCCACCTGCGCGTGGAGGCCGGAACCTCCTCCGAAGCCGCCGGTGAGGAAGGCGCGGCGTTCACGGTGGCCGAGTTGTTCCGCGACGGCTCGGTGACCCGCGACCGGGATGTGTTCGAAAGCGATCTTTCGAAGATCGCCGGCACCTTTGCCGTGACCCCCGGCCGCGACTACACGACAGTGTCGGGCATGTTCGGGGCGCGCGATCTCGACCTCGGCCTCGATCTCGTCGGCGATCCCGTGCTCCATCCGCTCTTTCCCGAGGAGGCCTTTCAGAGGGTGCGCTCGCAGGCGCTCCGCAGCCGGCTCCAGGTCCAGTCCGGGCCGCTGCTCGCGGACGAGCAGATGTGGTCGCTCGCCTTCGGCGACCATCCCTATGGGCGCGGTCCCTTCGGCGGGCACCAGGCCCAGGGTGGTCTCACGCTCGAGCAGGTGCGCGCGTTCCATCGCGCGCGGTTCGTGCCCGCGGGTTCGGTGCTCGCCATTGCGGGCGACGTGAATCCCGACTCGGCGTTCCTGCTGGCCGAGCGCTGGCTGGGATCCTGGGAGGGCGACCCGCCCACGCCCATGTCGTCGAAGCCCGCCCTGCCCAAGACGCCGCGGGTGCGGCTCCTCGATCGGCCCGGGATGCCGGGCGCCGAAATCCGCATCGGCTTCCACGCTCCGCCCGGCGGCAGCGAGGGCGAGCTCGCGGCCGGGTTCGCCGACTACGTGCTCGGCACCGGGCCGGCCTCCCGGCTCGCTCGACTGAGCCGCGCGATGCCCGGCACCTCACCGCGCAGCAGCTACGTGCCGCTCCGCGACGGCGGGCTCCTCATCGTCGGCGCATCCGCGTCGCTCGACTCGGCCTCCAGCGTGATCGAGCGGCTGATCGGCGGAGTTCGCGCGCTCGGCCGCCCGCTCCCGGCCGCCGAGCTGGACCGGGTGAAGCGCGTGGTGCAGAACACCTATCCGGTCCAGTTCGAGACGCTGAGCGCGGTGGTGAGCGCGTGGCTGGCGGCCGACTACGCGCACACGCCGCCCGAGGCGATCCGCGGGTACCAGCAGCGCGTGGGGGCGCTCACCGTGCAGAGCCTGGCGGAGGCGGTGAGCCGCGGGATCGATCTCGACGCTCCCTCGATCGTGGTGATGGGGCCGGCGGATCGGCTGCGCGGGGCTCTCGAGAAATTCGGTGCCGTCGAAGTGGTGAACACGCTCGACCTGAGGCCCAAGCCGCCGGCGGAGCCGGAGCACGTGCCGACCGCGGCCGAGAAGACCGCGGGTCGCGAGCGGGTGAAACAGGCAGTGGCGGCGCACGGCGGGCTCACGAAGCTCAAGGGCATCAAGGATTCGAGCGTCGAGGCGAACCTCACGCTCTCGATGCCGGGCCAGGTGTTCGAGGGCACGCTGACCCAGCTGCGCAAGGATCCCTACCGGATGCTGCAGGTGACCAATCTCGGCGGTGTCGAGATCCGTCAGGGCCTGATCGTGAAGGAGGGCTGGCGCCTCGAGCCCGGCGGCGCCGGAATCCGCGAGCTCGACAGCCTGAACGTCGCCGCGCTGCGCGCGAGCTTCACCGCCGATGTCCCGCATCTCCTCGTGGCCGCGTCGGACGCGAAGGCGGAAGTGTGGGTGGGGGGCGCCGAGCCGGTGGCCGGCCGCCAGGCGACGCGGGTCGAGCTCAAGAGCCCCGAGATCGGGCGGCGCACGCTGCTCATCGACGAGCAGAACAGCCGCCTCGTGGGGGTGGAGCAGCAGGAGGCGGGGGGCGTGAGCCTCGAGCTCGTGCCGCGCCGGATTTTCTCGGATTTTCAGACCGTCTCGGGCGTGTTGTGGCCGCACGCCGAAGATCGGATGCTCAACGGCGAACCGGTGGTCCAGGTACGGGTGAAGAAGGTCGCGCTCAACCAGAAGGTGGCGGACAGCGCGTTCCATCGGCCTTCCGGACAATGACGACATTCCCGCGCCGCCTCGGACGGCGGCGCGCGACAAGGAGGAGATCGTGACGGACAGCATGACGACGACGACCGTCCCGGAGCCCGCGACCACGGACCGGTGGGTGTACTTCTTTGGTGAGGGGCGCGCGGAAGGCAACGCCGGAATGCGCGACCTGCTGGGCGGCAAGGGCGCGGGCCTCGCCGAGATGACCAACGCCGGCGTGCCGGTGCCGCCCGGGTTCACGATCACGACCGATGTCTGCCGCTGGTACTACGCGCACGGCCGGAGCTTGCCGCCGAGCTTCGAGGCGGAGCAGAACGCGGCGCTCGAGCGGCTCGAACGGGTGATGGGGAAAAGGCTCGGCGATCCGTCGGATCCGCTGCTCGTGTCGGTGCGCTCGGGCGCCAAGTTCTCGATGCCCGGCATGATGGACACCATCCTCAACCTGGGGCTCAACGACCGCTCGGTTGAAGCGCTCGCACGCCGCACCTCGAATCCGCGCTTCGCCTGGGACTGCTACCGGCGCTTCATGCAGATGTTCGGCTCGGTGGTGCTGGGGCTCGAGAAGCGCGACTTCGAGGAGCACCTCGAAGCGTTCAAGCACAAGCGGAAGGCGAAGACCGACCAGGACCTCTCGGAGAGCGACCTGAAGAAGCTGGTCGAGGATTTCGCGGCGCTGGTGCGCAAGCGCACCGGCAAGGAGTTCCCGCAGGACCCCCGGGTCCAGCTCGCGATGTCGCGTGACGCCGTGTTCCGCTCGTGGATGAACGATCGCGCGATCTACTACCGGAAGCAGAACAAGATCGCCGACGACCTCGGCACCGCGGTCAACGTGCAGGCCATGGTGTTCGGCAACCTCGGCAACACCTCGGCGACCGGCGTCGGGTTCACCCGCGACCCCGCCACCGGCGACAACCGCTTCTACGGCGAATACCTCACCAACGCTCAAGGAGAAGACGTGGTCGCCGGCGTGCGCACGCCGGTTCCGATCGCGAAGCTCGAGAACGACCTGCCGGACGCCTACCGCGAGCTGCGCGAGATCACGGCGCGTCTCGAGAAGCACTACCGCGACGTCCAGGACTTCGAGTTCACGATCCAGGAAGGCCGGCTCTTCCTGCTCCAGACCCGCACCGGCAAGCGCACCGCGCAGGCCGCGGTGAAGATCGCGGTGGACATGGTGAAGGAGAAGCTGATTTCGAAGGAGGAGGCGGTGCTCCGCGTCGAGCCCGCGTCGCTCGACCATCTTCTCCATCCGCGGCTCGATCCCAAGGCCAAGCTGCCGGAGATCGCGCGCGGGCTCGCTGCATCGCCGGGAGCGGCGGTCGGCATGGCGGTGTTCGACGCCGACACCGCCGCCGAATGGGCGGCCGAGAAGAAGAAGGTGATCCTGGTGCGCAAGGAGACCACGCCCGACGACATCCACGGCATGGATGCTGCGCAGGGCATTCTCACCGCGACCGGAGGCATGACCTCGCACGCCGCCGTCGTGGCGCGCGGGATGGGCAAGCCCTGCGTCTCGGGCGCCGGCATGATCCGCGTCGACGACAAGACGCGCCGCATGACGGTGGAATCGAAAGTGGTGAAGGAGGGCGACTGGCTCTCGCTCGACGGTTCGACCGGCCGCGTCTATGTCGGTGCTTCGCCCACCATCGAGGCCGAGGTGGGCGGCGAGTTTGCGACCTTCATGCAGTGGGCCGACGAAGCGCGGAAGCTCAACGTGCGCGCCAACGCCGACATCCCGCGCGACGCCAAGCAGGCCCGTGCCTACGGCGCCGAGGGCATCGGACTCTGTCGCACCGAGCACATGTTCTTCGCCGAGGAGCGCCTGCCGTGGGTGGTGCAGATGATCATGGCCGCCCCGCGCGCCAAGGTGCTGCGTTCACGGCTGATGGCGAAGGAAGCGGAGCTCGAGGGTCTCGACAAGGTCGCGGCGAAGCGCGTCCACGCCGAGATCGCGGTGCTGAAGAAGCAGCTCGCCGGGCCGGAGAAGGAATACCGCCAGGCGCTGAGCAAACTGCTGCCCAGCCAGCGCCGCGACTTCAAGGGGCTGTTCGAAGCGATGGACGGCTACCCGGTCACGATCCGGACCCTCGACCCGCCGCTCCACGAGTTCCTGCCCAAGCGCGAGGAGCTGATGGTGGACATCGCGCGGTTCCCGCGTGCAGGCGCCAGGGACAAGAAGGAGATGGCGAAGCGGTACCGGATGACCGTCGCCCAGCTCAAGAAGGGCATGCCCGAGCTGCTCCATCGCGTCGAGGAGCTGCACGAGTTCAACCCGATGCTCGGCCACCGCGGCTGCCGGCTCGGCATCACGTACCCCGAGATCACCGAGATGCAGGCGCGTGCCATCTTCGAGGCCGCCGCCGACTGCGCGAAGCGCGGCATCAAGGCGATTCCCGAGGTGATGATCCCGCTGATCGGCCACGTCAACGAGTTCAAGGACCAGGCCGCGATCGTGCGCCGGGTGGCGGAGGAGACGCTGGCGAAGGCGGGCGTCAAGGTCGAGTACCTGGTCGGCACCATGATCGAGGTGCCGCGCGCCGCGGTCACCGCGGCCGAGGTGGCCGGCGAGGCCGAGTTCTTCTCGTTCGGCACCAACGACCTCACCCAGATGACGTTCGGGTTCTCGCGCGACGATGCCGGCAAGTTCCTGCCCGAGTACGTGGACCGCAAGATCCTCGGCCACGATCCGTTCGTCTCGATCGACGAGCCCGGCGTGGGGGCACTCATGCAGTGGGCGGTCCAGCAGGGCCGGAAGGCGCGGCCGAGCCTGAAGGTCGGGATCTGCGGCGAGCACGGCGGCGATCCTTCGAGCGTCGACTTCTGCCACCGCTCGAATCTCAATTACGTGTCGGCATCACCGTTCCGGGTGCCGATCGCGCGGCTCGCCGCGGCCCGCGCCGCACTCATCGGGAAGGCGCAGGGCAGCGATCAACGCTAGTGAAGGGCTGTGAACATCGCGGTCGTGATCCCGGCGCTGAACGAGGAAGCCGCGCTCGGCCCGGTCCTGGCCGCGATTCCCCGCGCGGGTGACGACTGGCGCGTGCGCGAGGTCGTCGTCGCCGACAACGGCTCGACCGATCGCACCGCGGAGGTCGCGCGCGCCGGAGGCGCCACCGTGGTGCGCGAGCCGCGTCGCGGCTACGGCGCCGCCTGCCTCGCGGCCCTGGCGCACCTGAGACGCGATCCCCCCGAGGTCGTCGCCTTCCTCGACGGCGACGGCAGCGATGATCCCGGCGAACTGCCCGCGCTGCTAGCGCCCATCCTCCAGAACGAAGCCGAGCTGGTGATCGGCTCCCGGGTGCTCGGCGAGCGCGAGCCGGGAGCGCTCACCCCGGTCCAGGAATTCGGGAATGTCGTCGCGTGCTCAATGCTTCGCATCGCGTTCGGCGTCCGCCACACCGACCTGGGCCCATTCCGCGCGATCCGCTGGAACGCGCTCCAGCGCCTCGGCATGCGCGACCCCGACTACGGCTGGACCGTCGAGATGCAGGCCCGCGCCGCGCGCCTGGGGCTCCGAGGCGTGGAGATTCCAGTGCGCTACCGGCGCCGCCGCGCGGGCACCTCCAAGGTGGCCGGCACACTCCGCGGCGCCTGGGGCGCGGGCACGAAGATCCTGTGGACGATCGGCCGCGTGCGTCTCGGCGGATGAAGCCGGCCAAATGAATTCTAGCGGGTGAAAGTCTCGGTCGAGACCCGGATGCGTGCGCTCCCCACTTTGGGCGGGACGAGGATCGAGCTCTCGTCCCGTGGCGACACGTTCTGCGGCAGAGGCGGGGACACGTAGACGCCGCGGGGAAGCGTGAGCCGCGTCCACACCGGCACCGGGGTCCAGTCCCATTCGACGACGCCATCCTTGTGGCGGAACCGCACGTCGATTGTGCCCCAGCGGGTCGGCAGCCCGCGCACCCGGCTGCCACGCCACCACCCATCCCGCGCGCCCATCGTGAGCATCAGCGTGTCGCCATCGCTGCAGGCCGCCATGTTGCGGGCGAGCGTGAGCAGCGCGGCGGCCGCCGCCGGGTCGGGCGGAAGCGCCGCGCCGTAATCGCCGCTCCGCGTGAAGCGCGCGGCCGAAGCCCCGCTCGCGCTTCTCCAGTGTTCGAGCGATTGAAGCACGCGATCGGCGTCGTCGCGGCGTCCTGCCAGCAGCGCCCACATTCCGAGGTCGGCTGCCGAGCGCGCATCCAGGGTGTCGGGCGAGCCGGACCAGCCGAGGCCCGCGTCGCCGGCCTGCTTCCAGTGGCGCTCCACGGTGCGCACGAGGCGTGCGTCTCCGGCCGGCAACGCCGCGCACGGCCACGCCGCGGAGAGCTGGCTGCCCTCAACGCCCGGTCCCTGCCACGTGGCCGGCACTTCGTCGCTGCCGGTCGAATCGAGGGCGGCCGCCAGGTCCGTGGAATATCTCCGGCGGCTCGCCTCGACGCTCTCCGCCGCCGCGTGATGTCCTGCGGCGTGCAGCAACCGCGTGGTGGCGCGATAGCCGGCGATGTTCCAGAGATCCGCGCTCAGCGGGCGCACCGGCATCTCGTCGGGGTCGTTCATCGCCGGCATCATCCCAAAGAACCTCGCGTGGCCCGCCGTGCGCGTGCCCTCGCACCAGGCCCAGGCGCGCCGCGCCGACTCGGCGTAGCGCGTCACCTCGGGGCTCGGCGCCGGCCGCAGCATCACCTGCTCCAGCGTCCACAGCACGAGTCCCGTGCCCTCGGGCCCGCCGTTCGGAACGCCGAAGGGTCCCTGCGGCCACTGCCAGTCGCTGAAGGCTTCCGTCATGAGACGCGCCTCGCGCACGTAGCCGTGGAGCGCCAGCGCCTGGAGCGCCCGCGCGCCGCCCGACCGCCAGGTCCCGCGCCCGCCGAACGCATCGCCCGGCATCAGCCAGCGGCTGTCGTGCTTCTCACGCATGCCGAGCAATGCGACGCGCGCCGCGTTGATCGCATTCACGAGCTCGGGTTCCGGGATCTCGAAGCGGGCGCCGCGCGCCACCTCGGCCCGCCAGAACGCGCGCGCCTCCTGCATGCGGCGCGCGTGCGGAACCTCCGACCAGCGGGCGAGCTCGGATCGCGGCGCCGGGTAGGCCGGCAGCACGAAGCGGATGCGGCGGCTCTCACCGGGGCCGAGCCGCCACGACGCCACCACCTGCCGCCCGGTGCGCGACGCGTCACTGAAGCCGAGCACGGTGTCCACCGCGCCCGGGTCCCAGCCGAAGACGTGCGTCTCATCGCCGCGGGCATCGGGGGCCGTGAAGGGCTGGCGTGCGTCGGGCGCTTCGAAGCGTGACTCGAGCCGCACGTTCCGCGCGACGGCGCCCAGGTTCCGCACCCTCACCTCGAGCGACGCCGCGAAGTCCGGCGCACCCGTGGAGCCGGTGAGGCCGTTGCGCGCTTCCGCCGTGGGAAGTGCTGCCGCTTCGAAGTCCCAGCGGATCTCGCCCAGCCGCCGCGTCCAGTGTGCGACCGGCAGCCAGCGATCCTCGAACGCGATCCGCTGCGGTGGCGGCACCGACGCGCCCTCGACCGCGGGGTCGAGCCGCACCTGCCAGGCCCCGTTGTAGACGTGGCCCTCGGCGGTGACCAGCATCGTGCGGGTGGCACCCGGCCACAGCAGAGCCGCGGACGGGTGCGCGTAGGCGTCGGGGATCGAATCGGGCTCGAACGAGGCGCCGGGCGCCGGCGGCTCGCACCCCGCGAGCGGCAGGACGGCCGCCATCCCGAAGATGAGCGCCAGCACCGGGATATGAGAAACTGCCCGGCGCTCAACGCGGTGGGCGTGACAGGGAGGCCGCATGTTCGTCGAAGATTACCTGAAGGAGCTGCGGCGCGAAGGATTCAGTCCCGCCGCTTCGCTGCGGTACCTGCGGCGCGTCGCCGCCCGCTTCCGCGACGACCTCCTCGCCAATCCGGCCGGCGTGCGCTCGATCTGGACCACGGCACTCGTCTACTTCTCGGCCGACTTCGTCATCGCGGTCGGCCTCGCGCTCAGCCACGATCGCGCGCTCGCCTACGATTTCTTTCTGTGGAGCGCGGTCGGGATCGTCGTCACGTTCGGGATGGTGACCTGCGGGATCGATCTCCTGCGGGACCGGAACGGCTACCGGCTCTCCGGCCTCAACCTGCCGACGCTGATGACCGCCACGCGCCTGGCGTTGCTGCCCGCGCTGATCCTGTTCCTGCTCGAAGGCCGGCTCGCGCTGGCGCTCGTGCTCTACGTGGTCACGGCGCTCAGCGACATCGCCGATGGGTGGCTCGCGCGGCGCACCGGGCAGATCACGCCGCTCGGCGCCGTGCTCGATCCGTTCGTCGACATTCTCTTCAACCTCTTCACGCTGCTCGGGCTCACCGCGGCCAGCATCCTGCCGTTCTGGGTGCTGGGGATCGCCGCGCTCCGCTACGTGATCCTCATCGGCGGCGGCATCGCGCTCAATCTCTTCGTGGGCCCGGTGCGGATCCGGCCCACCCTGTTCGGGCGGCTGACGGGCGTGCTGCTCTCGACGCTGGTCGGCTTCGACGTGCTGCTCCACGTGCTCGCCGCGCCGGCCGCCCATGGGCTGCTCCCCATCACCGAGGTGGCCCTTGGAGCCCTGCTGGCCGCGACCGTCATCCACGTCGTCGCGCTCGGCTGGTACAACCTGCGCGAGATGACCCGCCCGCAGGAGACTCGCGGCCGCGTGGTCGGGGACATCCGGTTCGGCTGAGGCCCCGGCCCCGAAGATTCTTGCGACTTTCCACGCCCCTCGCGGCGTCTCCTTCCCGGAGACCGAGAGCGGCAACTCGATTCCAAAGGGAGCAATGGAGCGACAACCGGACATCCGATGGGCACGGCTCCTCGACCTGCTCGGGCCGTTTCACGGGCAGGCCGTGGCCACCGCGCGCCGTCTCAGCCGCTCGCACGCCGACGGCGACGACCTCTACCAGGAGACCGTCCTGCGCGCGTTCGAGAAGCTCCATACCCTGAGGGACGAGACCCGCTTCAGGTCCTGGTTCTACGCCACGCTGATCCGCCGGCATCGGACCCGCCTGCGGCGCTCGTTCTGGACCCGGCTGCTTCCCTGGGAGGCGGCGTTCCCGAACGGCGCCGACCCGGTGGGCGAGAACGGCGAGGCGTGGGCGGAACGCGCCGGAGACGCCGCCCGCATGTCGCGGGCGCTCGCGAGCCTCGGCGCCGAGCAACGCGAAGCCATCGTGCTGTTCGAGCTGGACGGTTTCTCGATCGAGGAGATCGCCGAAATGCAGCAGGCGTCGGTTCCGGCCGTGAAGTCACGGCTGTCGCGCGGGAGGCAGCAGCTTCGCCAGTGGTACGAGCGCCGGGGATTCCTCGGTGCGAAGGCCTCCGGCGGCGCACCCCGCGGGGAATCGGCGCCGCTCGGAGATCGCTCGAACTGGGCCGCCGTACCGGCGACAGCTCAGGAGACCTCTCATGACTGACGAACGGCACCAGGTTCCACGCGGCGACGAGCTGCCGCGCGAGATCCAGCGCGACATGATGGCCTTCCGCGAGGCGACCGCCCGCGACCTCCCCGAGCTGGCGCTCGACGTGACTCCCGTCCGGCACCGCGTGCGCGCGGGCCTCACCTGGAAGGAGCGCCTCATGAACAATCGTCCCTGGTTCGCGACCGCCGCGGTCGCTGGAATCATCGTCATCGCGTCGCTGGTGGTGCCGTTCTCCTACGAGAAGGTGACCGGCCACGACCTCACGCTGTCACTCTCGGGCACGCAGGACATGGCCCAGGTCCAGGCGATCGCGAAGGAGTTGAAGGCGGCCGTCCATGCGGGCGGTGTGCAGGTGCGCATGGAGAACCAGAACGGCGCGCTCACCTACGTGTTCACGGCGCGGGTTCCGGCATCGGCCGGGATCGACGCGGCCGCCGTCGGACACACGTTCGCGAGCCAGCTCGAGGAGCGCGGCTTCACGGCGAGCGCCCAGGCGACGCCGGTGCGCGAGAAGGTCTCGGGCAACGTCTATGCGTATGCGCGCGACGTCGTCGTGCGCGTCGAGATGAGCGGCAAGAACGCTTCGCAGATCGAGGCCGAGATCCGCCAGCAGCTCGCCGCTGCCGGCATTACCAACACCCAGGTCAACGTGGTGGACGAAGCCGGACAGCGCAAGGTGACGGTCGAGGCCCAGTCGACCGGCAGCGATCCGAACGTCGAGCACCCGAACCTTCAGCTCGAGCTGACGAAGGACGGCCAGGTCATGCCGCCCGGCGACGGACAGTCGATCGAAGTGCGGAAGCTGAAGACGGACACCGGAATGAACCTGGAAATGACGTTCAAGAAGGACGGCCGGAGCACGCAGGCCACGGTGCCGAACGTCGACCGCATGAGCGACGCCGACCTCGCCGCGGCGCTCCAGAGCCAGCTCGTGGCCGCCGGCTTCAACGTGAACGTGAAGGTCGAGGGCGGCAAGATCTCGATCGAACCGCGCAAGTAGCACAGCGCTGCAACCCGGGACGCCGCGGGGCTCACGCTCCGCGGCGTTCCTGTTGCTGACCCCTTTGCGCCAGCGCAAGCCACCGCGGCCTGTGAATCCGCGCTGAAACACGCCATTGGCCGCGATCGCAGGGTTGACCGGCAACTGACTTGCCGCGCCGCGGGGCGGTCCCTAACGTGATCCGCTCATGTCCTTCCCGCTCCATCTCGCGCCCAACGTTCCCTGGCTGATTTTCGTGCCCGTCGCGCTCGCGCTGATCGGGCTCGCGTTCTGGGCGTACACCTTCCGGGTGCCGCCGCTCCGGATCGGCATGCGGCGACTGCTCACGGTGGCGCGAGCGGTAGCCCTGCTGCTGCTCCTGTTCCTGCTCATGCAGCCGGTGCTCGAGCGGCCGCTCAACGTGAACGCGCGGGTGGTCGTGCTCGACGATCGCTCGAACAGCATGGACCTGCCGTCGCGTCCCCGCGGGCCGTCGCGCCGCGAGGAGTCGGAGCGGGCGATCCAGGACCTGCGGCGTGCGCTCGGCGGGCGCGCCACGCTCGACGTGCGGCCCTTCGGACGCACGCTGGGCGGCGACTCGCTGCCGGCGCGGGAGCGCGGCGCCACCGCACTCGGCGATGCGCTCGATGAGCTCGCGCGGGGCGGCTCCGAGGAGCTCGGCAGCGTGGTCGTGGTGAGCGACGGCGCGGTCAACGCCGGTCAGGACCCGGTGGCCGCGGCGCGCGCGCTCGGGGTGCCCGTGCACTCGGTGCGCGTGGGCGAGGAGGGTCTCACCGATCGCGCGGTGTCCGCGGTGGAATCGTCCACCGAAGCCCAGGTGGGACGCCCGGTGCCGGTGCGCGCCACCATCACTTCTTCGGAGCCGGCCGGTCGTTCCATCGCGGTGCGCCTGCTGGACGGCCGGCGCGAGATCGGACGCACCACGGTGACCGCCCCCGGAAGCGGCGCGGAAGTGACGGCCGAGTTCCGCGTCGCCCCCGAGCGCGCGGGGCTCGCCGTGTGGACGGCAGCGGTCGATTCGCTCGAGGGCGAGATCACCGCGATCAACAACGAGCGCCAGGTGGCGATCGAGGTGGCGCCCGGGCGTATCGAGGTCGCCATCCTGAGCGGCGGTCCCAACTGGGATCTCGCCTTCCTGCGGCGTGCGCTGGCCGGCGACTCCGCCCTCGCGATCTCGGTGTGGACGAAGGAACGCGACGGCTGGCGCGGTCCCGGCCGGAAGGCGGCGCCGCTGCCGGCCGACCTCGGCGGCAAGGCGGTGCTGATTCTCGATGCGGTGGCGCCGTTCGAAGTGTCGCGCGAATTCGATGCGGCCAGCGGCGATTTCGTCCGGCGCGGCGGTGCGGCCATCGCCATCGGCGGGCCGCTGCCCGGCATCGGGCGCTTCCGCGGTGGTGCGTTCGCGGACGGGCTGCCACTCGAGGTGAGCGCGGATCGCATCGCGCCCAATGCGACGCCCGAGCCTTCGGACGCCGCGCGCGAGATGCTGCAATGGGACGACGATCTCGCACGCGGCGATCGTGCCTGGCGGAGCGCCGCGCCGCTCGCGGACCTCGTACCGCTTTCACCCGCTGCCGGCGATCGCGTGCTCCTGGGCGCGACCGGCGGTGGACCCCCGCTCTTCGTGCAACGCCGCGTCGGGCGCGGGCAGGTGCTGCTCGTCAACGGCACCGGTTTCTGGCGCTGGGCGCTGTCCGGACACGACGATCTCACCGCCGAGCGCTCGCGGCGCCTGTGGCGCGGTCTCGTGCGCACGCTCTCCGAGCCCGTGCAGGGCGAGCCCGTTCGGGTGCGCCCCGAGCGGCGGCTCACTTCGCGGGGCGAGACGGTGCGGCTGATCGCGACCGTCCAGGACGAGCAGTTCCGGCCGCTCGGCGGCGCCGCCGTCCAGGGCGAGATCACCGACGAGCGCGGGCGCAGCCGCTCCGCGAAGTTCGAGGCTCGGGCCGCCGGGACCTACGAAGCGGCGTTCGAGGACCTGCCGCCCGGCCGCTATCGGGTGAGCGCGCGCGCCTCGCGCGGCGGGAAGGAACTGGGCCGCGCGACGTCCGACCTCGCGGTGGATGCGTGGAGCCTCGAGACCGCGGAGACGCGGCCCGACAGCGCCGGCCTCGCGGCCTTGGCGGCCGCGAGCGGCGGCAGCTCCACCGACGCACACAATGTCGGCGGATGGGCACGCCGCCTCGATTCCTCGCGCCTTGCGCGCGGCCGCACCGAATCGGTGCGCCTCTGGGAATCGCCCTGGGTGTTCGCGATCGTCGTGGGCCTGCTCGGCGTCGAGTGGGCGTGGCGCCGCATGCGCGGGCTTCCCTGATTTTCTGGTTGACCCGCCCACTCCGGCGCTCCTAGCATCCTGTTTGCGAGGATGTGCCCGGAGGTCGTCATGATCAGATTCCGTAACTGTATGATCAGCAACGACTTGCAAACGGGGGGGGCGACGCCCCGTTAGCTGACGAATTTCCCCGTCAGTATCCCGGAGATTCTGGTCGCACGGGGTCGAGCGTCACCCACCTTCCAGCCCTCGCGCCCCCGCCCCGCATCGAGAGCTGCAGCTTCCAGTTCCTACCCGAAAAGGGTTTCCCGTTCAGTGTCGCGGTCGAAGAGCGGGCCATTCCCAGCCCGGCTGGAGACTAGAGCCGTGTGCTGCGAAGTCTTCGATGCGTCGAGCAAGCGCTACCGATCGTCGGCCAATCCCATTCAGGCCGCCGTGACCGATGCGGCCAACCGCGGCGGAGGAGTCGTCTACGTCCCCGGAGGGGATCCGTGGCAGCTCCCGAGCGGGATCATCATCCCGTGGGCGGTTGACTCCTCGCCGTTCGACCCGGCCCCCGCCATCCACTTAGTGGGGGATGGACCCGATAACACCATCATCGAGCGACTCGGTGGCGGCGCAGCGTTCTCGAATCTCGAGATCCGCCGAAGCTCCACCACGGTCTCAGGAATCACCTTTGATGGGTCCGCAGGAAGCGCCTTCTTCGGACATGGAATCGTGGTTGGCGAAGTCCATTCACCGGGGCAGAATGACAACCGAGTAGTTCGTGGGATTCGGCTCAACAACTGTGTCGTTCGGGGCGCGGCGCAAAACTCGCTCTACCTCCCCGGTGGCATCAATCTCGATGATCCGCTGGTCCAGCCGCCGATCTCTCTCGACTCGAGCTTCACCGACTGCATGTTTTCCGCCAACCGTGGCACTGGGCCTGGTGGCGGGATCGCGATCGAGGCGCGTTGCATGGGGCATTCGTTCCGTGGGTGCCATGTCGACCTCTTTCGAAACAGGGGAATCCGGCTCTCCCAGTGCAACGGCGTTTCCTTCCACGAATGCACAGTTGAAGCCACCCAATCCAACGACCAACCCTACGTCGACATTGACGACGCCAGGGGCTGCGAGTTCCTCGATTGCTGGTTCGAGGAGACCCAGTCGAGCGCCGGCTCCGGAAGCATTCAATGGTTCCTTTCGATGTCGGGAAGGTGCACGGGCACGACGATCGCGAACTGTCAGTTTATTCGGAAGCAGAACCTGGCACGGGTGATTCGCATGGAGTCGGGCGCTGAGCCGCCCGTTGGAGTCGTCATCTTGAGCCCGACAATCTATCTCACTGGACTTCCGCCTGGCGGCGAGCCCAGCGAGATCTTGATCCTGGACCCCCTCTCTGAGGTGGCGTTGTTCGGAGGTGTCGTCCTAGTCGTCGGCTCAGGAACCACAGTCTACCGGTCGCTGGAAGTCCAAGACACGGGCAACTTCAGCGCGGCCTTCGCTCCTATGCAGCGACTGCGCCTGCCGAAACTCTCGTCCGCCGAAATCGCGGCCTGGTTGACATCGAATCGCCGCACGAGCGACGTGGTGAACCGGTTGCTTGGGGCTAGCACGATTGGCGCCGGCCTCGAGGCCTTCAACAACAACTCCACCTGGCTGCCGCTCACCGTCAACCGGTACGCCTCCGCCGCGGACCTGACCGCTTCTACTTCGCGCGATCGGGGAACGCTAGCATGGCTGGATTCACCCCCCTCGCTCAAGGTGTTCGACGGTAGCGCCTGGCAGACGGTGTGGTCATGAGAACGATCATCGTTGCACTGTTCGCCACTGTGCTCTCCGCTGGCGTCGCAAAGGCGGAAGGAATCAACCTGTCCTGGGACGACTGCGGTGCGGCCGGCAGCATCGCGAAATCCTTTTCGTGTGGAGTCAACTCCGGGCACGAAAGCTTGGTGATGTCCTTCGAGGCCCCCGCGGCTCTTGATTCGGTGTGCGGATTCCAAGGGAGCATGGACATTTCGTTCGGGACTGAGGTTCCCGATTGGTGGCGGATATCAGCCCGAGGCATTCCCGATAACCAACTCCCCTTCCCCCCATGTCGAGATACTTCGGGGCTCAGCATCGTTCACGACCCCGGATCACAGTCGTGTCCTCGAGCCTTTGGGGACTTTCCTCCTTTCGTTCTCGGGCAGTCCGACGGTATCCGGCTGATCATTAGTCAGTACAGCGGCGACATCCACCGGACGCGGGTGGTCTTTGAGGGCTTTGTTTCGACCGACCCGCGGGCGATCGCGATGGGGATCGAATACTACGGCTTCACACTCCAGCTCGGTCATGTCAAGAGCACGAGCACGGGCGCTTGCTCGGGGTGCTCCGAGCCGGGATGCGTCGTGGTTAACGAGCTAAAGCTCTTTGGCGGTGATTGCAACGCGAGCTTGGTAATGATCAATCCGCTGCAGCGGAGCCATGTGCTTTGGCAGGCCGACGCGATCGCCGACTGCCCGCTCAGCACTCCAAGCAAGAGCAGCACCTGGGGACGCGTGCGATCGCTCTATCGATGACGATTCGGAAGGCCGCCGCATGTCTTGCAACATCTACGATGTCAGCTGCCCTCGCTATCGTACGGTTGCGGGTCTCATCAACCCCCAGGCGGCGATTGACGACGCCGTCGCGCGGGGTGGTGGTGGGGTCTACTTTCCAGGCGGGAACTACAAGCTCGAAAGCGGATTGGTCGTCCCCTACGCCGCGGACTCCGCGCCGTACGATTTCGCTCCCACGATTCACCTGTTCGGGGACGGGCCCGACAACACGATCATCGAACGGGCCAGCGGGGCAGCGACCTTCGATCTATTGACGATCCGGCGTGGGTTCACGACCGTCGTAGGGATGACGTTTGACGGTGGCGTCGGTAGTGCCAGCTCAGGCCACGGAATCGTGATCGGGGAGGTCCATGTCCCCGGGGTCAACGATGGCCGCGTCTACCGGCGCATTCAATTGCGCAACAATGTGGTCAGGAACTGCGCACAACTCGGCCTCTACGTCCGCGGGGGCCTTGCCGCGGGGCAGCCCGAGAACTTGCAACCACCGATTTCGATTCAAGGTAGTTACACGGACTGCATCTTCGGGGGAAACAAGTCCACCGCGATCTTGATCGAGAAACGCAACACCACGCACTTCTTTCGGGGTTGTGTCGTCACCGACTTCAAGGGTCATGCGGTTCACTTGGACGGCTGCGACGGCGTCAACTTCAGTAGTGCGAGGTTCGTTCAGAACCTCACCGGAGCAACGGAGTTCGCCTACTTAACCGGCGCCCGCGCATGCCACTTCGACGGATGCTGGTTCGAGGAAACGGACGGGACCGGAACACCAAGCTGGTTCATGTATCTGGACACCGCTTGCACCGGTACTACGATCAGCGGCACGAGCTTCGTTCGGAAGCGGAACGTCGGGAAGGCGATTGCAGTTGGAGCCACAGGAGCCTGCAACGGGGTGACGATCCTGAATCCGAGGATTCACCTGCAGGGTGGATTGCTGGCGGGCGACAATCAGATCTGGATCCTGAGCGGATCCGAAACAGCGATTCTCGGAGGCATTCTCGAGATCGAGACGCCGCAGGCCCCTCCGTCACCTCCGACCTTCGAGTATCGTGCCATCGAGATCAATGACGCATCGAACCGCTCCGCGCTGCTGGCGCCGAATCGCCGCCTGCGCCTGCCGCGCCTGACTTCGACTGACATTGGACAATTCGTTGCGTCTAATCTGCGCACGAGCGATCTCATCAACAGGCAGATCTCCGACGGTCGCATCGGTACGGGTCTCGAGGCCTTGAGCGGCAGCGGACAGTGGTTGCCGGTCACCGTGAACCGCTACCCAAACGTTGGCGCATTGAGCAGCGTCACTTCCCGGGATCGGGGGACGCTGGCCTGGGCCGACACCGAAGGCAGGCTGATGGTCCTTGACGGTACCATCTGGAAGCAGGTCTACCCTGCCCTTCCTCCACCATGACGGAGTGGGCAAACCTGGTCCGAGGCCGAGGGTGTAGTGAAGAGTCCGGAAGACGATACACCGCCTGGTTGCCCGGTACCCGAGACGCCTCAGGGCGGCCCGAGGTCAGGTTCGCCGCCCACCAGCCAGATCTTGGGCTGGGCCAGCACGCGGGCCACGATGGCATTCTTCCGTTTCTGCCCATCGGACCACTCGGCCGGCGTGTAGAGGGTGGGGGCGATCTTGCGGCCCAATCGGGCCGATGCCTCGTCGAGACTGCTGAACAGCTCCGCGTACGTCACCCGCTCGGCGATGATCATCACGTCGATATCGCTGGACGCGCGGTCCGACTCTTTCGCGACCGATCCGTACACGAATGCTGCGCGGATGTTCGTCGCATGAGGGGCTAGCGCGTCACGAAGCACATCGGCCAGCGCGAAGGTCTTCAGCGCGAGGCTTCGCAGTTCTTCGAAGACCGGCGATTGGGCGTTGGCCTGATAGTGCTTCTGTCTGCCGACTGTCGTGACCGTGACCAGGCCGGATGCCTCCAGTTTCGCGAGCTCGCGCTGCACGGCCCCGGTTCCCGATTGCACGAGCCCGATGATCTCGTTCGCATAGAAGCTGCGCGCCGGGTTCGCGAGCAGGACTCCGAGTACTCGCTGACGGACCTGGGTAAACAAGATTCTGGCCAGCCCAGACGACGGCATCTTCGGCGCCGCGCGCCGACGCTGGGGACGTGCCGTCCGACCCCGTTCGATCCGCTTCGTACCCATAATGGGTACGATAAACCCCAGATTGGGTACGAACAAGCCCTACTTCTATATGGCACCGAACTGGCAATAGCGGATTCCGGCCAAGCCCCCGCGGTCCGTCCCCGCGGAGCCCGATCGTGCTGTCTCTCGCCCTTGTGGCCGCGCTGTGCGCGCCCGCGGAACGTCCTGTCATTGCCGAAGTGCTCTATGACCCGGCGGGGGATGACACCGGTAACGAGTTCGTCGAGCTGTACTCGTCGGCGTCGGCGCCGGTTTCGCTCGCGGGACTGAGGCTCGAAGCCGGCGACGGATCGGGACCAGGCCGCTGGACGCTGCGTTGGACCGGCGGCACGGGCGACACGCTGCGCCGGGGCGAACGTTTCCTGATTGGCGGCGCCAAGCTTGTGCCCGCACCCGATGCAATCATCACGCTCGATCTCCAGAACGGGCCGGACGCGGTGCGGCTCGTGTGGCCTCATGGCGCGATCGAGGTGCTGGGCTGGGGAGCGCTCGAGTTCGGCGAGTATTTCTGCGGCGAGGCGGCGGCGGACGTCGCGTCCGGATTCTCGCTCGCTCGCGTGCCGGACGACGCGGGCACCGGTTCGAATGCGACCGACTTCCGCGCGGCCTCACCTTCGCCGGGCCGCGCGAACCAGACGCGCCGCAACGCGGCAGTGGTGGCAGGTTCGCTCGCGCTCGATCCCGAGCAGCCGGAGGTCGGCGCGCCCGCGCTCGTGCGTGCGCGGATTCACAATGCCGGGCGCGATCCCATCGAAGCCGGGGCGGTCACCTGCATAGCCTTTCGCGACGACTTCGAGATCGGAACCGCGGCGGCGGCCGCGCTCGCCGCGGGTGAGACCCTGGCGGTACAGATTTCGACCGTCGCTGCGCCGGAAGGTCGCTTCGAGCTGCGGCTGGTCCTATCGATGGCCGGCGACGAGGCGGCGGCCGACGACACGCTGCGAGCCCCTGCGCGCTTCGGCCCGGGGTCGCTCGAGATCACCGAGATCCAGTTCCATCCCGCGAGCGGCGAGGGCGAATGGGTCGAGGTGCGCAATCGCTCGGGCGTGGCGCTCGATCTCGGCGGCTTCACGCTCGCGGATCGCGCCGACCGCGGCGGGGCGTTGCTCACCGCGACGGTGCTCATGCCCGAGAGCCTCGCCGTCCTCGCGCAGGATCGTGCTTCGCTGCTCGCCACATTCCCGTCGCTCGACACCGCGCGCGTGATCGCCGTGCAGTCGTGGTCGGCGCTCAACAACTCCGACGACGACGCCGGGATCGCCGACGTCGTTCGTCTCCGCGAGCGGGACGGCGTGCCGGTGGCGCGCGTCGAGTATTCCGCGGCGGGTCTGCCCGCCGGCTTCACCCGCGAGCTGGCGGGCGGGGGATTCTGGACCGCATCGTCCTTTGCCGGGGGATCGCCGCTCGCGCCGCCGCCGGTGCGGCCGCCGCTCGAGAGCGCGCTCGAGATCGTTCCGCGAAGGTTGCGCGCGGGCATGCCGGCGCGGATCGAGTGGTCGATTCCGTGGCCGGCGCGGGCTTCCGTCACGATCTACGACCTCGAGGGTGCGCGCGTCACCGAGGCATTCACGGAGCTCTCGGTGACGCCGCGAGGCGAGCGTTCGTGGGATGCGCGGCTTCCGCCCGGGCTCTACGTCGCCGTGCTGAGCGCGAAGCCTGCAGGTGCCACCGTGCCGCTCACGGCGACCCGCGCATTTCGCGTCGAGGGCACGCGATGAAAGGCGCCATCGCGAGGGTCATGGTCCCTGCAATTGTCCTCGCCGCATTCTGCGGCGAGGTACAGGCCCAGGACTTTGCGGCCGCCGTGCCGGTGATGGGGGAAGGCGCGCTCTCTCTCATCGAGCACGGCGTCGCCGCAACGCCGCCCGGGGCCGCGTTCGAAGGGGGCGTCGTGCGCTGGCTCGGCATCGACGACTTCACGACCCGGTCGCTCGCGGTGAGCGGACGATGGCGCTCGCTCACCGGCGCGGCCGGCCTGTCCGCGACCGGCGGGGACGAAGGGTGGCGTTCGGCGGGTATCGCCTCCGGCTACGCGGGTTCGAACGCGGGCGCCGCGCTGCGCGCGGTGTTCCGCCAGGACGCCGCACCCGAGGCCATCGAAACACCACTCGGCCGCGGCGCCGGTCTCGAAGCCGGCACGGGAGCGTGGATCCGGCCGCGCCCGGGGCTCGACGTGTGGGCGTCCCATCCGCAGATCTACATGAAGGGCGCGGCGCCGCCGCTCAACCGTGGTCTCGAGACCGGGATTCGGCTCGCCGGCGACGGGATCTCTGCGTGGCTCGCGCGGCGTGCCGCCGGCGGCCGCGAGGCGCGCCATCGCGGCGGCGTGGCGCTCGAATTCGGCACGGTCGCCTCCGCCTGGATCGAGGCGCGCGACGATCCGCTCCGCACGGGCTACGGCATCGAAGCCCGATCCCGCCTGGTCGCCGTGGCCTTCGCGCTCGAAACCCACCCCGTGCTGGGCGAGACGGCGAGGCTCTCGCTCGCGATCGGCGGCGCGCCGGGCGGACCGTGAGCGCGCGCCTCGCCGTCACACTCGTGCTCGTCCTGCACGTCGCAGCGGCCGCCGCCGACACCGCACCCGAGCCGATCGAGCCGCCGCCCGATACCGCCGAGGGTGCGGACTACGAGGCCGAGGAGTTCGCGCTCGAGCCCCACGACACGCTTTCGGGCGCCGACGTCGAGGTCGGCATCGGCGCCGGTGGCCGCAGCGGCTCGGGTCCCAGAAGAACCCGCCGCGTGCGCTTCGCCGCCGACAGCCTCGAGGCCGCCGCGCGCGAAGGCACCGGCGATCCGCTGGCCGGTGCGGTGGTCGGCGGGCGTTCGCGCTATGGCTCGTTCCAGCTCGGCAAGTCACGCGAGCAATGGGGACGCGGGCTCGTGCTCGGCGCGCCGGTCGCACCGTGGGCCGACGATCGCGCGCGAACCGTGCGCGGGAAGAGCGAAGACCTCGCGCGCTGGGAAGCGGGATCAAAGGTGAGGCTCGGCGCGCTGCTCGGGCGCTCCAACGGGAAATCTCTCGCCGGCGCGCGGCTCGGCCGCGGGCGCTTCGCCGCCGGCATGGTGGGTCGCAAACGCGGCGGACGGGCCGGGAGCGTCGCGCTCACCGGTGATCCCGCGATCGAGATCGCCGTCGACCACCGGGGAAGAACGCGCGTCGAAGCCGCGGTACAAAGACGCGTCCACGACGCCGAGATCCGGCTCCGCATCCGCCGCGGCGCGGAGGGCTTCACCACGCTCTCGGATCCACGGCTCGCCGGGCCCGCTTCGGCCACCGCGATCGGCGTTGCGATCCCCTTGGGCGCGATCCGGCTCGGCGGCTTCGCGAGCGCGTGGCGCTTCGCGCCGGGCGTGGACGGTGCGCGCGGCGCGCTGGAGGTGATCGCGCCGCTCGGCGCGGACGGGCTGTTGGCGCTCGGGCTCGAGGAGCAGCACGGCGTGCGCCGCCTTACGACCTTGGGCGGCGCGACCCGCCAGGGAATGTGGTGCTACTGGTCCGATCGATCCGGTCCGGTGCGGCTCGCGCTCCGCCAGGAGAACTGGGGCGCGGGTCGCCTCACCGGCCGGGGGGTTCGGGCTGCGACCGAGGCCGAGTTCGCGATCTCGGGGCCCGCGGGAACGAGGATCGGCCTGGCCCACGTGGTCTACCGGGTAAAAAGCGGCGAAAGCCTGTATCGTTCCGAGCGCGAGGCCGACCGCACCATCCTGCGGGCGCTCACCGGTGAGGGCGAGCGCTCGCGCATCGAGATCCGATTTCCCGCGGCGGGCGGCAGTGTGCACGCTGCGCTCAACCTGACCGGCGCCGAGCGCGCCATGAGACCGCAGTGGACCCTGGACTGGAGCCGCCGGGCGCGCCTCGGGCGCGAGCGGGCCTCCGAGGGAGAGCGATGACGATGTTCGCGGAACGCATGGGCCGACTGGGAACCGAGACCGCTTTCGAAGTTCTGGCGCGTGCCCGCGTCCTGGAGGCGCAGGGGAAGCAGGTCGTCCACCTCGAGATCGGCGAGCCCGACTTCGACACGCCGAAGTTCATCCGCACCGCGGCGGCCCAGGCGATCGAGCAGGGATTCACCCACTATTGCCCCTCGGCCGGGTTGCCTGAGTTCCGCAAGGCGATCGCTGACGTATGGAAGGCCGAGCGCGGGATCCCGTGCGACGCCGACAACGTGATCGTCACGCCGGGCGCCAAGCCGATCATGTTCTTCGTCATGCTGGCGCTGCTCGAGGAAGGCGACGAGGTGCTGTATCCCAACCCCGGCTTCCCGATCTACGAGTCGGTCGCGAACTTCCTGAACGCGCGCCCGGTGCCGCTGGCGCTCAAGGCCGATCGCGAGTTCGATCTCGACCTCGCCGACCTCGAGTCGAAGATCACGAGCCGCACCAAGCTGCTGGTGTTGAACTCCCCGCACAATCCGACCGGCGCGGTGCTGAAGCCAGAGACCATCGAAGGGATCGCGGCGATCGCGCGGCGCCACTCGTTCCACATCCTGGCCGACGAGATCTACGCGCGGATCCTCTATTCCGGGAAGCATCTCTCGATCGCCTCGCTGCCCGGCATGGCGGAGCGCACCATCGTGCTCGACGGCTTCTCCAAGACCTACTCCATGACCGGCTGGCGCCTCGGCTTCGGCATCATGGAGAAGCAGCTCGCGGTGCACGTGGCGCGGCTCATGACCAACTCCAACTCGTGCACGGCGACGTTCACCCAGAAGGCCGGGCTCACCGCCATCACCGGACCGCAGGACGAGATCCAGGCGATGGTGAGGGAGTTCCGCGCACGGCGTGACCTGATCGTGAACGGCCTGAACGCACTGCCCGGGGTGAAGTGCTTCATGCCCGCGGGCGCCTTCTACGCGTTCCCCGGCATTCAGGGCACCGGGTTCAAGAGCGCCGAACTGGCCAAGCTCTTGCTCGAGGAGGCCGGCGTGGCCTGCCTGTCGGGCACGGCCTTCGGCGCCCATGGCGAAGGGTTCATCCGTTTCTCGTACGCGAACAGCCAGGACAACATCAAGAAGGCGCTCGCGGCGATGGGTGAATTCCTGAGCGTGCGCACCCGCTGATTCACGGGGGCCGGCCGCGAGCCGGCCCCACGCATCACCTCCAGCAGCGCCCCCGCATCTCCCGCCCCCAGGTAGGAGACGCGCATGCGTCTTGCGCACGGATTTGCGTTCGTCCTCGCCGGCCTGTTCCTGGCGGCGCTTCCCGCGGCGGCCCAGCCGCTCGTCCTCAACGAGATCCTCGCCGGCCCGAGCCGCGACTGGGACGGTTCCGGCACCTTCTCGAGCCGCGACGACGAGTGGCTCGAGGTGATGAACGCCGGCACCGCCGATCTCGATCTGTCGAACTACTTCGTCACCGACGGCGATTCGATCCCGCGCTTCAGGCTTATGGGCACGCTGCCGGCGCACGACTTCCTGCTCGTCACGGGCCGCATGTCGTGGGACTGGGAGCGCGCGAACGGCTTCCCCGCGTTCGGGCTGTCGCTCGCGAACAGCGGCGATGCGGTGATCCTGTGGGAGATCACCGGCGGCGACACGCTCGAGGTCGACCGCTACGCCTACCGCAACCACGAAGCGCTCGCGGATCGCGCGAGCGGGCGACGGCCGGACGGCGGACCGTGGTCGCTCTACGACGGGCTCAACGCGTACACCGGAGCGATTCCGCCGCTCGGGAACGGCTGCGAGCCCACGCCCGGCGCCGGCAACGGCTGTACGGTGACACCGACCCACGCCTCGACCTGGGGTGCGGTGAAGCGGCGTTATCGCTGATCCGACTCGGAGCGGCTCCGGCGGCGGGAGGGTCGCTACCCCTGTCGCCGGACGGGCCCGGCGGGGGCGCCGGATTCTTCCGCAGGCGGTCCAAATTCCTTGATCAGCGCATGCACCACCGCCGCGATCGGCAGCGCGACCACCACGCCCGGCGGTCCGAGCAGCCGGCCGCCGGCGAGCACACTCAGGATCACCACGAACGGGTGGAGCTCGAGGTAGCGGTTCATCACCCGCGGCGTCACGAGGTAGGACGAGGCGGTGTTGACCCCGACGTACGCGAGGATCCCGAACACCCCGTCCATCGTGCTCGAGCCGAAGCCGACGAGTCCGATCGCGGTGATCGAAATCGCGGCGCCGATGAAGGGCAACACCTCCGCGAGGCAGGCGATCACGCCGAGCAGGAAGCTGAGCGGGATGCCGAGCATTGCGAGCGCGATCGCCGTGAAGCCGCCCACCGTGAGGCACACCACCGCCTGGCCGCGCACGTAGCTGCTCAGCGCGTTGTCCGCGGCGGCAATGGCGCGGTTCGCCGTGTCGCGGTGTCCCTCGGGGACGAAGCGCAGGACCCCGCGCGCCGCCCAGTGCGGCTCGGCCAGCAGGTAGAAGGAGAGGAGCGGAAGCACGGAGAGCCCGAGCACGGAGTCGGCGCTGCCGAACAGGGTGCCGAGCCAGCCACCCGCCTGCTGGGCGACGTATTGCACGATCGTCGCAGGATCGAACGTGGCACCATTGGGACCGGGCTCGAAGTAGCGGCCGAGCCCGTGGGTCATCGCGTAGTCGCGCGCCGCCGTCAGCAGCCGTTCGAGCGAGCCGGGGATCCTCTCGAGGAAGCGACCGAACTCGGTGGCCAGCCGCGGCAGCGTGAGGTACATGAGCCCGGCCGCGCCGGCCGCCACCAGCAGCATCACGATGGATGCGGCGAGGGCCCGCGGCAGGTGCCGTTTCCGCGGCAGCGGCAATTGCTCGAGCCTGGAGACGAAAGGATCGAGCGCGTAGGCGAGCAGCACGGCAAGCCCGCCGAGCACCAGGATGTCGCGCAGTGCCCAGGCCAGCGCCGCGCCGAGCAGCACGGCGATCCCGACCCACGGAACGGAGCGCACCGCCGGCGTATTCACACCACCACGCTAACATGCACGCGCTCGGAACCCGACGCCGCGTTCCGGCGCCGCGCTTTGACCACGTCGTCGAGCGCCGTGTAGTCTCGCCCGGCTTCGGGCCGATTGATGGTCCTTCCCCCGGGAGGTGGCGTGTCGTCCAAAACTCTGTCCCCGGCCGGTCTCGACGCGCATGCGCGCGGCCGGCTGAAATGGCCGGCGGATCGGCTGCGCGAGATGGCGCTCGTCATCCGGCGCGACATCATCACGCTGCTCCAGAAATCCCAGACCGGCCACTCGGGCGGACCGCTCTCCTCGACCGACTTCGGCACCGCGCTCTTCTTCAACGAGATGAGCATCGATCCGCGTGATCCGGCCTGGCCGGAGCGCGACTTCTGGCACTTCTCGATCGGGCACGTGACGCCGGTGATCTATTCGCTGATGGCCGAGCGCGGCTACTTCCCGCTCAAGGACCTCATGAAGTTCCGCGCCTTCGACGGGCACGCCCAGGGCCACCCGTCGCGCCACGACACGCCCGGCATCGAGGTGTCGGCCGGCTCGCTGGGACAGGGGCTCTCGGTGTGCTGTGGGGTCGCCAAGGCAGCCCGGATGGACAACCACCCGCGGCGGATCTATTGCGTGATGGGGGACGGCGAGCAGCAGGAGGGCCAGATCTGGGAGGCCTCGATGTTCGCCGCGCACTACAAGCTGGATAACCTGTGCGGGATCCTCGACTACAACCGGAAGCAGATCGACGGCGACGTCCAGGACATCATGGGAATCGCTCCGCTCGGCGATAAATGGCGTGCCTTCGGCTGGCATGTGATCGACTGCAAGGGCCACGACATGGAAGACATCCTGCGCGCCTTCGCCGAGGCGCGCGCCCATCGAGGCTCACCGAGCCTGGTGCTCGCGCACACGGTGATGGGACAGGGCGTCTCCTTCATGGCCGACGACTTCCGCTGGCACGGCAAGCCGCCCAAACCCGAGCAGGGCGAGAAGGCGCTGCAGGAGCTGGGCACTTCGTACGCCGAATGGTCGGCGCGGCTTCTGGCGAACTGAACATGACCGCCACGATCGAGCTGCCGGCCCAGGTCGAGATGAAGAAGACGCGCGAGGGCTTCGGCCGCGCGCTGGTGGACGTCGGGTCGAAGAACCCGCGGCTCGTCGTGCTGGTCGGCGACCTCATGGAATCCACCATGGTGCACTTCTTCGCCGAGAAGTATCCCGAGCGTTTCATCCAGGTCGGGATCGCCGAGCAGAACATGACCGGCATCGCGGCCGGGCTCGCGGCGATGGGCAAGATCCCGTTCCTCGCAACCTACGGCGCGTTCGCGAGCTGCCGCGCCGCGGACCAGATCCGGGTGAGCGTCGCCTACTCGAACCTGAACGTGAAGATCGCCGGCGCCCACGGCGGAATCTCGGTGGGTCCCGACGGCGCCACGCACCAGGCCATGGAGGAGATCAGCATCATCCGCTCGATCCCCAACATGAGCATCGTCGTGCCGTGCGACTACTGGGAGACCTACCGCGCGACCGTCGCTGCGATCGAGCACGAAGGACCGGTCTACCTGCGCTTCGGCCGCGAGGACGTGCCAGTCGTGACCGGGCCCGACACCCCGTTCACCTTCGGCAAGGGCGAGGTGTTCGCCGAGGGCAAGGACCTCACGATCATCGCGTGCGGGGTGATGGTGTACGAGGCGCTGCGCGCGCGCGAAGCCCTCGCCGGGCGCGGCGTGAGCGCCCGGGTCGTGAACCTCCACACGCCGAAGCCGCTCGACCGCGAGCTGATCGTGCGCTGTGCGCGCGAGACCGGCGCGATCGTCACCGCCGAGGAGCACCAGGTGAACGGCGGGCTCGGCGGCGCGGTGGCGGAAGCGGTGGTGCAGGGCCATCCGGTGCCGATGGAGCTGGTCGCGGTGCACGACCGCTTCGGCCAGTCGGGCAAGCCCGCCGAGCTGATGGACGCCTTCGGGCTCCGCGCCCGCGATATCGAAGCCGCCGCCGACCGCGTGCTCGCCCGCAAGCGCGGCCGCTGAAACGCTGGCGTTTTCGCCACGGGAACCCCGCACGGTTGACCGGGTTGCGAGCGCGCTCCTATAGTCTCCCGCTCGAATTCGTGCGGAAGTGGCGGAACTGGCAGACGCACTAGATTCAGGTTCTAGCGCCCGAAAGGGTGTGGGGGTTCAAATCCCCCCTTCCGCACCATGCTCTCTCCGGACTTAGGCGCCCTCTGCGCCGACCAAGGTCCATGACCCGAGAGTCCGATCCGGCAGAGAAGCTCATCGCGCAGAATCGCCGCGCGCGCCACGACTATTTCATCCTCGAGACGGTCGAAGCCGGTCTGGTGCTGGCCGGCACCGAGGTGAAGAGTCTGAGGCAGGGCGGGGCGAGCATCGCCGAGGCGTACGCCACCGTGGAGAACGGCGAGGCCTGGGTGGTGCAGATGCACATCCCACCCTACGAGCAGGGGAACCGCTGGAACCAGGACCCCGTGCGCCGGCGGAAGCTGCTGCTCCATCAGTCGGAGATCGAGCGGCTCTCGAAGGGCGTCTCGCAGAAGGGGCTCACGGTCATCCCGCTCAAGCTCTACTTTTCGAAGGGTCGCGCCAAGCTGCTGGTCGGGCTCGCGCGCGGCAAGAAGACCCACGACCGCCGCGCCGACATCGCCGAGCGCGACGCGAAGCGCGAGATGGATCGCGCCCGCCGTTCGAGGGAGCGGGGATGAGCGGCTTCCCGCGCACCGCCCGCGCGGCGCTCGCGATCGTGGCCGCCGCAGTGCTCGCCGCCGTGGTCGCGCGCGGCCAGGCGCCCGACTCGAGTCGGCTCTCGCGCGAATCGCGCGCCAGCGACTGGCGCACGCTGGTTGGCGGCCCGGGCCCCGAGAACGCGCCGCTCCGGGACGTCGGGGGCGTTCCCTCGATCGGCGCCAACGACCTCGCGCGCCTGATCGACGCCACCAAGTTCTGGCACGGCGGTCCGCGCAAGCTCGTGCTCCGGGTGACACGGCACCGCATCCAGTTCACGATCGACAACCCGTTCGTCCTGGTCGACGAGCGCACCGTGCTGCTCGCCCATCCGGTGCGGTCCGTAGGCGGCGAGCTGCAGATCCCCGCGGAGATCGTCTCCCGGCTTCCGGACGATCCCCAGCTCCCGCGCCTCGTGATCGATTCCGAGGGAAGCCGCGTCTACCGCGTGCCGGCTTCGGGAATCGTCGGCTCGCCGCGCGTCAACGTGGAGGGCGGCGTCACGCGGATCGTGTTCCCGGTCGACCGGCCCGACGAAGTGGTGGTCGCCACCCGCTCGCGCCCGTATTTCCGCATCCGCTTCAGCGGCTTCTTCGCGGGCGCGATCCCGCGCCAGCTGCCGCCCGGAGCGCTCGTCGATTCGATGCACACGGTGCGCACCGCGAGCGGCTCCGCCTTCGAGCTCAGAGTCGCGCGCGGTGCCGCCGGCTTCCGCCTCGAGAGCGATCCCGACCGCCGGCGCGTGACGGTCGTGCTGCGCGACCAGGCCGGCGCCGATCTCGAGAGCTTCGCTCCCGACCCGCCGCCCGGGCGGCGCATGGTCCGCGCCATCGTGCTCGATCCGGGCCACGGCGGCGCCGACGCCGGCGTGGTCGTCGAGGGTGTGAAGGAGAAGGACCTGACGCTGGCGCTCGCGCACCAGCTCCAGCACGAGCTCCAGCAGCGGCTCCGGGTCCGCGTGGTGCTCACCCGCACGGATGACCAGGCGGTGAGCGCCGCCGAGCGCGCCGAGCGCGCCAACCGCGCGCGCGCCGATCTCGTGATCTCGCTCCACATGGACGGTTTCCCCGGCTCGCGCGCCCGCGGCGGCACCGTCTACTGCGCGCCCGCCACCGTGGGCTCCGCGGAGGGCGAAGCCGGCGAGGGCATCGTGCTGCTGCCGTGGCGCGACGTGGCGCTCCGCCATGCGGTGCTCGCGCGCGAGGCGGCCGAGCACGTGGCCTCGGCGCTCGAGCTCAGGTCGCTCGGGCCCACCCGCCTGCGCGAGTTTCTCGTGATGCCGCTGCTCGGCGTCGATGCGCCGGGGATCATGCTCGAGTGCGCGACGCTCACCGCCGAGGCCGACCGCAAGCGGCTCTCGAACCCGGAAGGCATCCGCGTGCTCGCCGCCACCATCGCCGAAGGTGTCGCGGCGTTCGAGCGGGGTGAGCCATGAGCCCGCGGCGCTTCGCCGTTGGTATGGCCGCATTGGCGGTGCTAGCGTGGCTCGCGTGGCGTACGTTCGAGCCGACGCGACGATCTCCCGAGCGCAGGAGCGGCGTCGATTCCACGAGTACGGGGTTCCGCTCGGCGCGCCTCTACTTCGCCGCGCCCGACGGAGAGTCGCTGGTGAGCGAGACCCGCGAGCTTCCCGAGACCGAGGATCTGCGTGACCGCGTCGCCTACCTGGTATCCGAGCTGGAGCAGGGCCCGCGCCAGCGCGGCGTGCGGACGCTGCCCGAGGACACGGGCGTGCTCCACGTCTTTCTCGACGACCGGGGGCTCATGACCGTCGACCTCACCAACTCGTTCCGCCAGTCGTTCCACGGGGGCTCGACGCCCGAGTACCTCGCGGTTGCCTCGCTGGTGCGCACGCTCGCCGCCAACCTGCCGGAGGTGCGTCGCGTCCTGCTGGTGTGCGGCGGCCGGCCGCTCGCCACGCTCGGCGGACACGTTGCGCTCGACCGCCCGTTCGAAGTGTCGGACCTGCGATGAGCGACCCGCGGCCGATCGGCGTGTTCGACTCGGGGCTCGGTGGGCTCACCGCGGTGCGCGAGCTGATGCGCGCGCTGCCGTTGGAGTCCGTCGCGTATTTCGGCGACACCGCACGCGTTCCGTACGGCAACAAGTCGCGCGAGACCGTCACCCGCTTCGGTCTCGAGATCTCCGCGTTTCTCGGACACCAGAACGTGAAGTGCGTGGTGGTCGCGTGCAACACCGCCTCGTCGCTCGCGCTGCCGGAGCTCGTGCGCGAGTCCGCGGTGCCGGTGATCGGCGTGATCGAGCCCGCGGTCCGGGTCGCGATCGAGCAGAGCCCGAACCGGCGGATCGGCGTGATCGGCACGCACGGCACCATCGGAAGCGGCGCCTATGCGGCGGCGATCGAGCGCCTCGCGCCTGGGACCCACGTGATGTCGCGCGCGTGTCCGCTGTTCGTGCCGCTGGTCGAGGAGGGCTGGCTGCGTCACCCGGTGACGCGTGCGGTGGCCGAGGAGTACCTCGCCGAGCTCAAGGGGGCCCGGCTCGATACGCTGATCCTCGGCTGCACGCACTATCCGCTGCTCCAGGGACTGATCGCCGAGGTCATGGGCCCGGGGGTCACGCTGGTGGATTCCGGCGCCGCGGCGGCGCATGCCACCGCCGCCGTGCTCGAGAAGGCGAACGCGCTCGCGGCCGGTCCCGCGCAACACCGGTTCTACCTTTCGGACGAGCCGCGTGCCTTCGAGAAGGTGGGCAGCAGCTTCCTCGGACGTGCGATGCCGCCGGTCACCGTGGTGGACCAGAACGACCTCCACTGGTTCGAGCGCGCGTCGCTCGGCACCCCGCGGAGCGGCACGTGACGCGTCCGCCGCGTCCCATCCGCGAGCGCGTGGAGACCGTCGCCGAGGCGCTGCGCCACGACGGCCGGCGCGTCGGCCAGCTCCGTCCGTTCGCGATCGAGCGCGGCGCGCTCGCCCAGGCTGAGGGCTCGGCGCTGGTTCGAATGGGCCGCACCCGGGTGCTGTGCACGGCCACCATCGAAGATCGCGTGCCGGCGTGGATCAAGGGCCAGGGCAAGGGGTGGGTGACGGCCGAATACGGCATGCTGCCGCGCGCGACCCACGAGCGCACCCCGCGCAGCTCGCAGACCGGCGGGCGCGCGCAGGAGATCCAGCGCCTGATCGGGCGCTCGCTCCGCGCGGTCACCGACCTCACGAGCTTCGGCGAGCGCACGATCATCCTCGACTGCGACGTCCTCGAGGCCGACGGCGGCACGCGCACGGCGTCGATCAACGGGGCGCTGGTGGCGCTCCACGACGCCTTCGTCGTGCTCTCGAACCGCGGTCACCTCAAGGGCCCGCCACTCACCGATCTCGTGGCCGCGATCTCGGTCGGGGTCGTGCAGGGGATGCCGGTGCTCGATCTCGACTACGCCGAGGATTCGAAGGCGCACGTGGACATGAACGTGGTCGCGACCGGCGCCGGCCGTTACGTCGAGGTCCAGGGCACCGGCGAATCGGTGTCGTTCAGCGAAGCCGAGCTGCGCTCGATGCTGCGGCTCGCGCGCGCCGGCATCCGCGGCATCGTGCGCCGGCAGCGGCGCCTGCTCGGGGATTCGGGCCTGGTCCCGGCGGCTCCCGCCGCGTGAAGCTGGTCGTCGCGACGTTCAACCGCGACAAGCTCTCCGAGCTGCGCGCGCTCCTCGACCTCGCGGACCTCGAGCTGGTGAGCCTCGCCGACGTCCCCGGTGCGACCGCGCCCAGGGAGACCGGCGCCACGCTCGAGGAGAACGCGGTCCTCAAGGCGCGCGCCGCGCGCGCGCTCACCGGTCTCGGTGCGATCGGCGACGACACCGGCCTCGAGGTCTACGCGCTGGACGGCGCGCCCGGTGTGAGGAGCGCCCGCTACGCCGGGCCCCGCGCCACCTATGCCGACAACGTGAAAAAGCTGCTCGAAGCTCTGCGCGGCGTCCCGCGCGAGCGGCGCACGGCGCGCTTCCGCACGGTGTGCGCGGCGTGTCTCGCGAGCGGCGAGAAGCTCATGGCCGAGGGCGTGATCGAAGGGATCATCACGGAGGCGCCGCGCGGCAGCGCGGGCTTCGGCTACGACCCGGTGTTCGAACTCGAAGGCGACGGCCGCACGCTGGCGGAGCTCAAGGCGGGCGAGAAGAACCGGATGTCCCACCGGGCGCGCGCGGTCCTCGGGCTCCGGAAGCGCCTCGAGGACCGGATCCGCGGCTGAAGAGTTGGGGTGGATGACGGGGTTCGAACCCGCGACACCTGGAGCCACAGTCCAGTGCTCTACCGGCTGAGCTACATCCACCACCGAATGGAATACGGCTGGCGCGCCTGGAGGGAATCGAACCCCCGACCGACGGATTAGAAATCCGTTGCTCTATCCTTCTGAGCTACAGGCGCGGGTTCATGCCCCAAAAGTGCGGGGTCCATAAAGTCGGGGCGAGAGGATTTGAACCTCCGACACCCTGCTCCCAAAGCAGGTGCGCTACCGGGCTGCGCTACGCCCCGGCACATTCAGGCGAGGGAGGATAGACAGCGCTGGATGGAAGCGTCAAACCGCGCAGTTCCTCGCCCATCCGGTGTTGCAGGCCGGTCGCGCGCAGCCTATTGTCCTTGCCTTCGGCCCCCGCGTGGGGCAATCCCAGCAGTGAAGGGAGAACAGCGATGAGCGGCGTCAACAAGGTAATTCTGATCGGGAATCTCGGCGCCAACCCCGAGATGCGCTTCACCCCCGGCGGCCAGGCCGTGGCCAACCTCCGGATCGCGACCACCGAGCGCTGGACCGACCGTAACGGACAGCGCCAGGAAGCGACCGAATGGCACCGTGTTGTGTTGTGGGGGAAGCAGGCCGAAGTGGCAGGGCAGTACCTCCAGAAGGGCCGTCAGGTCTACATCGAAGGCCGGATCCGGACCCGCCAATGGCAGGATCAGAGCGGCCAGAAGCGCTACACCACCGAGATCGTCGGCACCTCCATGCAGATGCTGGGCGGCAAGGGCGAGCGCACGATGGACGATTCGGCGGTGGCCACGGTGCCGCCCGACGATGTGGGCGCCGGTGCCGATTTCGGCGGACCGCCGGACGACGACATTCCGTTTTGATCGAGCAGCATCCAATGCAGCGTCCGTCGAGGGGGCGTAAAGGTCTCGACGGGGGTCTAGAACCAGAGAGTGCAGGCCGGGGCCCCGTGTCCTCGTCAAAAAAGCGGGAACTTTCATCTGCCAACGAGCAGATGGCTCTCGCTGCTTAAATAGCAGCGACGACTGCCCGGACCCCGCCTGTGGGGGACGGAGCGGTTGTCAGAAAATCGCAGGCTGGTCCCAAAGTCTGGCCCGGGCGGAGGGACGAGAACCAACGGGCTGGCGCGCGGTTGATCCCGCCGGTCGGAGCGGACGCGCGCGAGACTCAATAGGCCGGATACGCCTGTAGGATCTCGCTGGGGAAGGGCTTTCGGACGCGGGTTCGATTCCCGCCGCCTCCACCATCTCGCCGCGCTCCCGATGCACCGGGGGCGCGGTTTTGTTTTGCCCGCGACGCGCTCTCTGGATGGGAGTCTCAGGACGACGTTTACAGGTAGGCGCCGGAGAGGTCGCCCACGAGAGGTGAATAACTTGAATGACGGGCGGAAGAGTAACTTGCCGCGTATCGATGAAGACGGGTTGCCCCCTGACCGCGGTTGAGGTACGCGGCGGACCACGGGGTCGTCCTTGGGGGACGCCCCAATAAAGCGAGGGCAACCCAATGACACG
>Ga0137435_1000063_pt1 | contig 45097 bp, 47 predicted proteins | sample EasRivERMGT100_2_FD_104904 | JGI IMG/M metagenome (GOLD analysis project Ga0137435, IMG submission 104904) | Soil microbial communities from meander-bound floodplain in the East River, Colorado, USA - East River MetaG ERMGT100_2 | ecosystem: Environmental > Terrestrial > Soil > Floodplain ... | reverse complement strand
CTCGCGCACGAACCCGCGCGCGAGTCCGCAACCAGTCTTTTGGATTTGGGCGGGGACTCAACCTCAGGTTGCATCGTATGCAAACGAATAGCGCGCTATACTATAGCACACATAGTAGTTGCTTAGCACGCGATGTAATCGCATAGTAGTACATTGTCGCGACAAGCATTGGCGAGGCCGCTAATCGTGCGCGCATTGTTGGCGCTACAGTAGATAGTGCCCCGTCTATTGGTGATGGTAGCAATACTGTCGGTCGGTTGGTTGGATGTATACGGCGTATACTTTTTGCACGATTGGCTATTGCACATTGCAGCATGGGGCATTGCGCTTGCGTCTGATAATGGCCGTGTTATACTGTGCATTCAGTCGGTCGCACTACGTCCGTAGCGCTGGCGAGACTGTACTAGACTAGATGAAGGAATGACTAAAATGGCTAAGAACACAAACGCTCCCGCGCTGTTTATCGACCTGCCCAAGACGCCCGGCGCGGCGATTAGCACTATCGCTGCCATGAAGGGGCAGCTTTCGTCCGGTGCACTCTACATGGTGCACAACTTTCCCAAGTATGCCGACGATTGTATGCTGTCGCTCGGCGCAGCCAAAAAGAAGAAAACGCCTATTCGTGACGCAATGCTGACAGTGTGGCATGAGACGCCCGAAGGCGCGTATCATGCTGCGGTGAAACAGGAAGCCATGCTCACGCCGCCGAAGGGCCGTTCAACGCAGCAGAAGGAATTGCTGGCCGAAGGTAAGAAGCTGGAGAACGCGATCAACATCCAAGCGCAGCGCATTGCTGACGCGTGGCGCGGCGTCTCCATTCTCAGCGCTGCCGGTTTCAAGGTGACGCTAAAGGAAGCCGAAGGCAGCAAGACTTGGTTCTGCTACATCCGCAACGAAGCTGGCTTGGGCGAGCAAGACAACCAAAAGCTGACCGCTGACAACTTGGTTGCTCTTGCTAACCTCAAGTCGCACAACGTAACGGCCAAGACTGCCGCAACGGATGTGCTCGGCAAGGTCAGCGGCAAGCGCAAGGCAGGCAAGAAGAAAGGCGCGGCGCAGACTAACCCGGTTGCTGACTTGGTGAACAAGCAGACGGGCGATGTGCTCGCCGCTCTCGATACGCGTCTCGCAGCGCTTGTCGATAGTGACAAGAAGCTGATCGAAGGCGTGTCACCCGCCACGCGTGAGGCGTTCCATCGGCTGTTCGCTCGGCTCACGCGTTCGCTGACGCAGGAAGCGCAAGACGCTGCGCTCGCTGCCTTCGACGCCGACGCTGCGACCGAAGCGCCGAAGCCGCGCCGACGCCGCGCTGCCTGATCGCTCTCGCTCACTTCAACCGCCGCGCCTCACAGCGCGGCGGTTTTTTTGTGCCTAAATTCTGGCACGCACTGGCGTCCGCAATTAGCACATACCCTTAGTCTAGCACGCAAGCAGCTACATCAGCACTAGCAGCCGCTGACACGCGCACGTGTCCGCAATTAGCACATGCCCTACATGTATACAACGTATACACAAATACGCTAAATCAGGGGCAACATAGTTGCGTCTGATATTTACATGTGCTATACTCTTAATTGTAGACGGTAGAAATGCAACCTGAAATGGAGCATCTAGACGCTACGACGCAATGATGTATACTCTGTATACTTAAATGGAGGAACATGGAAATGTCGAAAGATGAGTATATCAAGCAATGTTTAGATGATGCTTTATCATGTCTAGACATAGCTAATGTACCAGTAGCTATACAAATAGGCGACGAGTATATCTATCCAAAGTGTGCTCTTAGCCGTATCAAGAACGTGTTGAACGCTGATAGTAAGTTCGCACGCAGTAAGTAGCAGAGCTGTACGTCGTATACACATTGTGTGTATACGGCGTATACTCACATCTGGAGGACGTATTACTATGGCTCAACAACTCCGCATGCCTTTCCGTTCACAGACTGATCACGAGTTGGATGCTGAAGAAAACGCAATGGTCTTTAGTGATGTGAAGGAAATGCACAAGCGCTGTCCTTCGCTATTCGCACAGACGCCACATCCACGTATGAGTGAGCGTTATGCGTTCACCAATACGTATGACATCATCTGCAATATGCATGAGAAGGGTTGGCGCGTTGTCAGCGTGCAAGGTGGTGAGAAGGCATACAACAAGGTTATGGTGCGTATGCGTCATACTGACTACATGGATGTAAATCATCATGCAATCAGCTATGCGCCTGAGTTGCTTGTGCTCGACGCACATGATGGCTCGTCGCGTATCAAGACGCTACTCGGAGCTATTAAGTTCGCATGCATGAATGGCATCATTGCAGGCGACTTCCTCTACGCTCGCGCTTATATGCACTACGCACGCGATCTAATGGCGCAGATTAAGCTCGACATGGAGGACATCGACAGCCACATCGAGCATTTGCACGCACGCGTGTCCGCCATGCAGGCACACCGCACTACGCATCCTGAGCGCATGCTCCTCGCTGATACAGCTATCAAGAAGCGTTGGGGCAACGAACGTGATGGTGACTTCGTTGCTACAGTGCGCGATAAGATGCTACGCATTCGTCGCAATGAGGACGACGAGACAGACTTGTTTACAGCGATGAACATCGTGCAGGAGAACGTATTGCGCGGTGGTGGTTCTTACGTTGTCAATGATCGCATGCAACGCATACGACCTATCACTCAAGTTGACCGCAATGTGCATATCAATCAAGCATTGTGGCTGTGTGCTGAACAGATACTCGCAGGTAACTACACAAAGAGCGTGGAGTATGCAGGTGCTTAAGCTAATATGGCTATCATGGCCTCTGCTATTAGTGTGGCTATTCCTAGCGTACCATCAATGGAGCTAACTACATGTTGGCGCAAGATTGGCTATATGGCGAACGCTTGAGCACACCACACGATGCAATGATAGAGCGGCATCTTAAGCTGCCTACAGAGTTCAATAAGCACAGCACGCTAGCTGTGCTTAACCTACTTGCAGAACGTATAGTCTACACGGATGATATACCGAGTATACTTTACGACATGCATGACAACAAACAACTGACATTCGATGGGGTGCTTAGCAGTGCTAAGCTCCCCTACGACTGCTTTTGGATTGAGTACAACACACTCGTAGGCACTGGCTATGGTGAGCCTGATGGCTTAGAGAGTAGTAGCTATGGCGCATTAGTACAACGTATCGACACACAATCAGTACGCATGTATATCATCATCGGCCTCAAGTGGCCTAAGATGCCTATGATGTCTACACTTGCTTACGTAGTTGAGTTCAACACGTGGCCTCCTGTTGTACCTAGTAAAGAACACGAAGGTAAGAAGGCGCTAACATTCGAGCTACTCTATGCGTTCAACTACAAACGTCTCGTTAGTGGCAATGAGCGTGCTAAGTCTAGTGTGAGTGACTTAGGCTCTGTAGTAAACGAACTAATCTTCGGCATCTTCCTTATAACACAACCGCGAGTATACACCGATGAACCTGTTAGGTGGAAGAAATCGCATAAGCTGGCACGCGTTGCACGTAACAAGCCACCGTTGCTTGAGTATCGAAAGATACGACTACACATCTGCAAGCCACGGAAGCACTACGCCAGCGCGCGACCGACCGCCAGCACCATCATGGGAAGCAGCACTAACACTGACAGCAGTGAAGCCGTCCAACATCGTCGTTACCACAAGGTCATGGGTCATTTTCGACACTACATCAACCACGATCCCCCGCATACAACTTGGATAGAGCCACACTATCGCGGTGATCCAACACTCGGCGTGACCTTTACTGAAAGGGACGTAACAAGATGACAACTAAACACATCTTAGTAGTAGGCAACATATGCGACGGTCATACCTTCTACGGCCCATTCGACACGTTCGATGATGCTGATAGAGAGAGCCGCGCACATGACTTGCATCATAACACGTGGATAGCAACTCTCGAACCACCAGTTACTAAAGCCGAGACACAAGGCGGGCTGCGCCCGAATGAGTAAGCACAATGTATGGCTCCAACCGGGTACTCGCGCTCACATGCTTGTCTATCGGCCTGATACACATTCATGGCAACTATGGACTAGTACCAATACACGTAGCGGCGACAGTAGCACATGGTATGGTACGTACTTGGAGGTGTTCAATGATGGTAGATGCATCCAGCACTACCGAAGCGAGACAGAAGTGCGTCAGATCACCGTGAGAGATAGCTGTGAATAACTAAGTATACAGCGTATACAAACAACGGAGAACAGACTATGAAGCCCTTAGTAACTAGTCATATTGACGACATAGACCGCGCTCGTATGCAATTCATCGAGCAGCTACTCAGTCACATTGACAAGTTGCGTGATGAAATACGCATGAATGAGTTGATACTACACAGCGTAGTTAAGTCACTCAGTGCGCAGACAGAAGAAATGATGCAACTTGATTTGGACTTGCATCAACACGTCACTACTACTGCGCACCATAAGCCACTCATACTCACAGCGGAGGAACAACAACGACTGCAACATATGCGCGAAGCACTAGATCGTGACTTAGCTAACATCAACACCAATGATCAACAACGCAACTGAAGGAATGACTACAATGGCAACGGCAGCGAAGACCAAAATCAATGCCAAGGCTAAACTACACATTGTCAACAGCAGCAACACCATTTGCTTCTGCAATGCAGGCACGCTCGACAAGCGTGCATTCACTATGATGGGCTTGAGTGCCAAGCCTGATAGCGAGACAGCTATCGGTTTCTTCGGCACTGGCTTCAAGTACGCTATCGCTACACTACTACGCCTCAACCATGAAGTACGCATCGTATCGCGTAGCAATGGCAAGCCTACCGAATACACGTTCGACCTGATCGGTGACAAGTTCCGTGATAAAGACATCACGTGCATCCGTTGCACAACTAGCGACGGTGATATGTTTGAGTTGCCCTTCACTACACACTTGGGCATCAATTGGAAGGCATGGCAAGCATACCGCGAGCTATATACTAACGTCAAAGACGAGAACGGTGACGTGCACCTCGTCTGTGATGAAGCTAGCATGTACGATCATAGCAGCAACGATGGCGTACAGGTCATAGTCACAGGTCGTGACATCGTTGGCATATACAACGAACACGACAAGTACTTCCTTAGTGCGCCTACTGTAGCTACTGGCTATCGTATGCGTGCTGTGTCTAAGCGCGCTGAACACGATAACGTCGTCTACTACAAGACGATGTACACCGGCACTAAGCTGGAGAAGCCTACCTTCTTCACTTACGACTACGTTAAGACAGTCGAGTTAACTGAAGATCGTACTCTAGCTGACACATGGTACATACGTCACCACATTGCCGAAATATGGCTCGCTCACATGGACTACGATCAACTCGTAGAGTATCTACCTAAGATCGCTAATCAAGACTACTACGAGTATGGCATCGAGTTAGGCTACATCGACGGTAGTGAGGACTTCCACAAAGCGTGTGCCTACTTGACTAAGTACAATCGCCCAATGCCTATGTGGGCGCGTGACGCTTACACCAAGAAACTTCCGTTCGACCAACAAGTAGACGTATACACACCAACACGCCATGAACGCGTGATGCTCAAGCGTGCACTTAACGTACTACGTCAACACAAGCATTGCATCGACGATGCTGCTGACAAGCTGATACTCTGTGCTTCACTGCCTAACGACATACTTGGCTACTACAAGCTCGGCATCATCTACATTGCTAAAGCTGCCTTCGATCGTGGCTTTGAGAAGCTACTCGGCACGTTGTACGAGGAGCATCTGCATATGATCGAGGGTTGCGAAGATATGTCGCGTGAAATGCAGAATATCCTTGTCGATAAGTGCGCGAACTTGATGCTTCAAGTCTACGAAATGGAGCAAGAAGAAACAAGCGTAGAGTAAGCGTATACAGCGTATACAAACGGCGCGTAGCGTGATCGGTCACGCATCCACGCTACGCGCCACTAACACATAGGAGTAAGGAACATGGCTAAGCCTATCACTGCGCCTACTACTGACGACGAAGGCTACACTGTTGACTTGATCAGCGACGATCCCAATCTGCCACCTACGATGGTGCAAACCAACATGCGCCATCTACTACTCGCGTGCGAACTTGGCGATCTAGTCGTCATGTTGTGCACACGTGTAGCTGATAACTCTAGCGCGTACATCCTCTGCGCTAGCGTCGTTTCAGCTAACAACAAGCGCCGTTTGTTGCCAATTTGCGAGATACCCGACACAAACGCGTTGCTCGCAGGCATGCGACCGCCAGCCGCCGCCGAAGATGCGTTCGTCAAACCTACACACACCGGGCATTATAGCGTGTGCTTACTCGGCAACCCTGAAGAAGTCGCACTAGCTGAGGTTACAGTCGAAAGCGTGCACTAATGCTAATCGACTGGCTGATAGCAATAGCGTTGATCTTCTATCATTACAAAACGACGATCACGCTATTCGTCTTGTGCTACCTACTACCGCTGATGCTTATACTACTAGGAGTACGCCGATGGCGGAAGACAAACAAATACCCGCGCATGTAATAGCACAACGTGCACGTGGAGAGCCTAACAAGCGTCTACGTCGCCGCAATGAACAGTCAGAGTTCTATGACGTATTCCGTCGCATTAACATGCACGGCGGCGACAAGGACGCGTGTTGGGAATGGCTCGGAGCACACGGTAAAGGCACGCGTAACGAATGGCGTCCGCGTGTTGCTATCAACAACAAACACTACTACGTCTACCGTATAGTATACGGACTATACACTGGCTACGAACTAAAGGCTGGCGATGTCATTCGTCATAGCTGCGATCACTCATGGTGCTGCAATCCCTATCACATGCTGATAGGCACTCAGGCTGACAACGTACAAGACATGCTCGCACGTGAGCGCGTTGGCATGAAGCTACAATACATCAAGCGTATCATGCAAATGCTCGAGATAGGCTGCCCTACACCTTACGTCGCAGCGAAGATGAAAGAAGGTTACAACCTAACAATAGACGAGTCGATGATACGCAAGATACGCATGCGTACTATCTACAAACACGTCGAATGGCCTTGGGGTGACGAGTATGCTAAATCCCGCAAACGCAGGGGCAAGTAGGTTGCGTTTACTCCTAAATCTGCTATAATAGTTAATCATCGAGAGAAGAAGGAATGACCATAATGGCGAGCGCAAAGATGAAGCCGAAGGACGATGATCAAAAGCTGCCTCTTGAGGCACAATGTATACAGCGTATACAAGATTTCGCGGCACCTAAGACAACGCAAGATGCCGTTGACGTGCTAGCTGCTGAGTATGCAGTAGCCAACCTACTCCGCATCCATGCGGACAAGCGTTACGAAGCGATCAAGCGTGCTGTCTTAGACGAGCATGCCGTTGACGTAGCTAAGGTACGCAACGGCGCTGCTGAAACTATGTCTAAGACCGTCGCTAGCATCGTGGGCGAAGATTGGGCACTCACACTGAGTGCTAACAAGCCCGCTAGCAAAGTAGACGTAGACGAATTGCGTACCGAACTAGTACGCATGGGCTTTAACGTCGATAAGATCGACAAAGCCATTGAGAAGGTGAAGAAGAAAACTACACCTGCTCTATCTATCGTAGCGGCCCGTATACCGAGCTAAAGCTAATGACCAAAGACGACAACAAAGTCGTCCAACTGCGACAGCCTCGTGCGCCAAAAGCGCGCGGGGCTGTTCCTGTTGTTGACGCACAGAATGCTGCTATAACACCACGCTCGTTTCTAACGATGAGCGAGCTAGAACAGGACATGTTCCTGCAACAACTACGCGACCGACGCCTCCGCGCCGTTCAGGTAATGAAGCAAGTCGAGCGAGCTAAAGAACAAGCTAATGCCGCGCAATCGAGTGCACGCATAGAGCGCAAGGCAGAGCAAATACAGAAGCAGCTTGACAAGATCAACGTAGCTTTCGAGAAGCTAGACGAACTAATCTTCTCGATGCGTGCCTTATCCCTGCAATACACCGATGTTGATATAACAAAGGAGCCAGCCTAATGGTCAACTATGTCCAACGCGCCCGCGATGTGCGCCATACACTGCGCATAGAAGGCATGGAGAAAGGCACAATCAAAGTGCTCGAACGCTTGTGTGAAGATAACGAAATGCTGCGCCAAGAATTAGCGCAAATCACACAAGTCGTCGATAAGATGGCTACTATCGTCGCAGACATAGCAACCGTAGGTGTGAAACTCAAAAGTGAGTGGGCTGAAGTCCGCCAGCGCTTCGACCAAAATAGGGAGGATTTACAGTGACTACACCTAAAGAACTACTATCAACGGCTGAACTATCCGCGTATCTTGGTGTGAGCAACACAACGCTAGAACGCTGGCGCAATAAAGGTACAGGACCGAAGTACGTGAAGATGGGTCGTCGCAAGGTGCTGTACTTCTGGACTAGTGTACAGGAGTGGATGGCTGCAAACGAACATCAGTCAACTAAGGAGCTAACTAATGATCATCAAACCGACAACGGATCAGACGCTTCCGTGGGTTGACTACTCCACTATGAGCGCAGTCAACACATGTCCACGTTGGGGCATCATCCACTCGTGGCACGGCAAGCGCTTACCTAGCGGCAACGCTCGCGTGCTGCCACTTGAGGCAGGCAGAGCTATGCACGATGTCTTCGCTGCTGTGCGCTTCTTCGACTTACTACAACGTATGTACGACACAGAAACCATGCAACACGAATACCGCGAAGCACGTGCTGCTATGATCCACGCATATGCAGGGAGGATATTCAACAATGCTGAATATCCTGATCGCTGGTCGCAGGCGCTCGTTTACTTTCATAGCCCAGAAGATGCAGAAACACGATGCATGCAGATGTGCCTTAACCTACTCGAAACGAGCGGTTATCACGACGACCCCAGTGATAATCGTCGTACACAAGCTAACCTTGAAAGTGCGGCTATTGCATACGTGCAAAGGTATCCACTTGGACGCTTTATACCTATCTGCAATGATGATGCTTCACAAATAGGCGTGGAGGTGCCCTTCGATGTCACTCTACACGATCACGATGCACAACCCCTTGTACGATTTGTTGGTCGTGTTGACGCTGTGTGTCTCGATACACTACGTCCTAACGACACCACCCCCGAGGTGCATGAGAACAAAACAGGCAGTCGTATTGATACTGTGTGGAGTAGTAGCTTCGATACTAGCAATCAGGTTACTGGCTACTGCATTGCAATGAGTTGTATACTCGGTATACCTATTCGCAACGTCGTGATGTGGGGAGTGCAACTACCTATACCTAAGTCGTCAACGTATAGCGACGGCATCATGCGCTATCCAACTACACGCAACGAGAGCGCATTCTACGAGTGGCAAACATGGGTACGTCACACACTAGGCACTATACTAATGCATGAAGACAATCCAACCGACGCACCGATGTTTACGCACAGTTGCAATCGCTACTTCCGCTCTTGTGCTTTCATCCCGCTATGTTGCGAGGACGCAGTACAACGTAAGCACATCTTCGACAATGAAATGATCACTGAGCGCTGGTCGCCACTAGCGGAGACATTAGACCCATGACTATAGAAGAAGCTGACGCCAAGCGTGAAGAACTTTACAAGAGCTTAACTAATCTCAATGAACGCATCGCTGTGCTAGATAAAGCTCGTCATGCTATAAGGCTGGCGATCAAAGAATTAGAAATGGAGGTAGCACGTGGAACTGAAGATAGAAAAACCCACTGACACACTCGGCAGACTAAGCATGATCCTATGGGGTGACGCTGGCTGCGGCAAGACAACGCTCGCCGCTACAGCACCCGGTCGCAAGCTATTCGTGATGATCGACCCTGACGGTGATATGTCGATACGCAACATACCTAATTGGGAGCGATTGTATATCGCTAACGAGAAGTCAATCGACATAGTTAAGGAAGGTGTGAAGCCTGATCCTTACGGATTGTACAACATGATAGCAGGCTTCGACACTGTAATAGTAGATAGCCTAACAAAGTTCAGCGAACACGCACTACGTCACGCTGTCAACGTCGCGCCTAAGTCAACTATCGAAGCACCCGGCTTGAATGGCTACGGTATGCGTAACATCTTCGTAGGCTCATTCGTGTCTAACATGATCCGTATCACTGGCATGCTCAACAAACACATCATCTTCATCACGCATGAGAAGGACGCCGACCGTAATAGCGACGGCGGCGTTATCGGTGTGTCGATGATGCTTGGCGGTCAGTTACCTAATATAACTAGCAAGGACATCAGCGAAGTGTGGAACGTGCGCGATCACGGTGGCAAACGCTACATCAGCATACGCCCTGAGCGTATGCGCTCGCCTATGAAATCGCGCATGTTCGACATGGCAGGCAAGACATCGTTCGAGTGGCATTACAACGCTAACAATGATGAAGGCCCGAAGCTGGAAGATTGGTGGAACACATACATCAACACCGGCTACATTAAGTTACAAGTTCCCAAATAGACCTACTACCCATAGTAGTAGCGCTATCCACACCGGCTAGTTATGGTGACTTGCTAGTGCTCTCTAGGTGTGTGTATATTAACTAGTCACCACAAAGAAGGAGTACGTTAAATGGCTTTGCTTAGCTTTAGCTCCAACATCGCAGATGCTGAAGCTCCCCCGCAACTGCCTGCGGGTGAGTACAAGTGCATCTGCACTGCTGCACAAGACAAGATCGCAGCAAGCAGCGGCAACCCGATGCTGACACTCACGTTGCAAGTGCCTAGCAGCGAGTTCCCTGCTGACTTCGATCCCGGTGATGGCGTCGGTGAGTTGACGTTCACGCTGAACGTCGTCTCACGCGACATCCCCGCTGATCGGTGGCGCATGAAGAACACGTGTCGTGCCTTCGGTGTGCCGATGTCTAACTCGATTGACCCTAACGACTTCGTGGGTCGGGAAGCACGTGCTCGCGTTCGGATGGGGCAGGACTTGGAAAAGAACCCCCGCGCCGAAATCGGACAGGTGTTGCCACTCTAAGTATACTGTGTATACTAGCTAGGCGGTGCACTCAACGTGCATCGCCTAGCATACAACTTCAACTCTTACAAGAGGATTATCTAAAATGGCTACAGGTCCAAGTGCAATGCGCTCCGGTTCAACTGCACCGGGAGCGAAGAAGCAGAAGGCACGTCCGCAGCAGAAGCGCACGTTCCACTTCTTCCTCAAAATCACCGATGAAGCTGGCAACGTCATCCCCGGTGCCAAGCTGCAAGTCGAACGCATCATCAGCGATGCTCGCAAGGTGATCGAGTTCATGGATACGCCCGACTATTCCGAGAAGGGCCTCACCCGCGTCAAGCATGAAGTGATCGCCAACAAGCGTGGTGGCGAGGACGATGGAGCTACGTCTGTAGGCTAACGGCTAGTTTCATTCCTTCCTAGCCAATAGCTAGCAGATGAGCAGCGCCGCGCACTTGCGACTCCCGTTTCTTGTGCGCGGCGTCTGTCTTTCTACATAAGCGCGAAACCCTGTGCTACATGCACATAAGCGTAGGACAACAACATGGACCTAGACGTAGAGCAGCAGCGTGCCGTCGATCTGTGCGCTGATGTTACTAAACGACTTGTATCAATCACAGGTCAAGCCGGAACCGGCAAGACGACAATCATCAAGCAGACATGCGATCTACTTGAAGCAAACAACATCACGTTTGCTATAGCTGCGCCAACTGGTAAAGCAGCACGTCGCATTAGGGAAGCAACTGGCTATCAAGCCAGCACTATTCACAAGCTACTCGCCTTCAATCGCCCTGAGTTAGACGAAGAAACCGGCGTAGCTACTAGCGTAACTGCGCCTGCTTTCACACGTACTAACCCACTACCATACCGCGTCATCATTGTTGACGAGTACGCTATGGTAGCCACTGGCTTACACCGTGACCTAGTAGCAGCCATAGCACATGGCGCAGGACTACGCGTGTTTGGCGACATCAGACAACTCCCCCCAATAGAGAACAACGACCTAGCTGACCCTACATCCCCGTTCAGCAAGTGTCTAGCTATGCCTAACACCGTCACGCTACACAACATCTACCGACAAGCTGAAGGCAACGGCATCATTGAGGCATCGCAACGTATCAGCAACGGTCAGTGGTTCACTAGCAATCCTGATGTGCAGATGATGATGGGTGATGCTGTGTTGCACTCGTTGTATAGCGTACTCGCTTTCGCTGATGGACCTGATTGGAAGTCGCTCGACAACCAGATCATATCACCGGCGCGTAAGTCTGACATCGGTACAATACGACTTAACTCCATACTACAAGCACGCTTCAACCCTGAAATGATCAAGCGCATTGAACTCCCACGCAACAAGTGGGAGAAGAACAATCGTTGCTTCATCGCAGTAGGTGACAAGGTAGTATGCAACACAAACAGCTACGACCTACGTGACTACGACGAAAGGTATACAGAGTATACAAACGATGGCATCGGCTTGATGCATTCATTCATGCCGTGTCCAGAGACGAAGCAGATGCTCAACGGTGAAGTAGGCCGCGTGCTAGACATAGACGACTACGGTGTGATTGAGATTGACTTCGGTGATCGCGTAGTCGAACTACCACCACGCATCAACGAGTTCAACATGCGTAAGCGCTATCACTTCCACTACGACCCACGCAAAGCTATCGACCTAGCGTATGCACTAACAACGCACAAGTGCCAAGGCTCGCAGTATGACAACATCGCCTACATCATGGCATCGTGTGCGTTCTTCAACCTATCGCGTCCTAACTTCTACACAGGCTTAACACGCGCAGCTAAGCACGCCACTATCATTAGCGACCAGCGCAGCTTCGCCACTTCATTGAAGTCTATGGGTTGGAAAAGGAAGAAGTAAGATGAACATGCAAGAACTCAAAGAGCGCTTCACACTGCAAGCGCAGAACGCATCGCTACAGATTGAGTGCGTGATGGGTGGCACGATCAATGCTGAACTAGCCATCATCGCGGAAGCACCAGGGAGGAATGAGGTAGCGCAGGGCGTCCCGCTTATCGGAGGCAGCGGCAACATCTTGTGGAAAGCAATTCGCACACACTGCCCTGAAGTTAAGCGACAAGACTGTTACGTTACTAACGTGGTAAAGCGGCAAGTTGCATTTGACACAAGAGACAGTGCCAGTCGTAAACCCGTTGGTAAGCATGAGCTATCCTCTTGGCAAGAGCTACTGCTGTGGGAGCTATCACTACTGCCGAACCTAAAGTACCTACTGCTACTCGGTAACTACGCTGTAGAAGCGTTGCTTGGTAAGAAAGGAATTACCAACTGGCGCGGCAGCATTATCGAATGTACAACCCTGGATAAATCACCGATCTTCGCAGTGTGTACGTTCAATCCAGCTTTCTGTATCCGTGATCCACAAGCGCATATCATCTTTGACATGGACATAGGCGACAAGCTACGTCCTGTAGTAACTGGCAAGTACAAACCACATGCAGTCACCACTCACATCAACCCCACCTGCAAGCAAGCAGTTGACTATATTCGTATGTGTGAAGCCTCACGTCATCCTATCGCGTCGGATATTGAAGTCATCAGTAACGAGACAGCTTGCATCGGCCTTGCTCCTTCAGCACATGAGGCCATGTGCATTGCCTTTCGCAACGAGACAACAAACATCTACTCAACAACTGAAGAAGCAAACATTCGCCGTCATCTTCAACAGCTATACACGGCACCAACTACACGAGTGGTGTGGCAGAATGGAGGCTTCGACATGGCGTGGCTCTGGTTTAAGGATCGCCTTCGTTGCAAGCCTGCATACTCCGACACGATGCTTGGTCATCATGTGCTATATCCCACAATGCCGCACGACCTTGGCTTCATCGTCAAGCAGTACACAATGCATCCGTTCTATAAGAATGAGAAGGATGAATGGCGTCATACAGGGGGTGTTGATAATTTCTGGATATACAACTGTAAAGACTGCGCTCTCACACTTGCGTCGAATGCATCTATCGTTGCCGAGCTACGCGACCAGAAGCTAGACAAGTTCTACTTCGAGCACGTCATGCGCTTACAGTCGCACCTCGTATGGATGACTGTCGGCGGCGTGCTGAGCGATATGCAACTGCGTGAGCGAATGCTTGATCCCAATATAGACGGCAACTTAGTTGCTGATCTACGCCGTAAACTCGCAACCTTCTACAGCGCAGTGCAGGATGCAACAGGTGACGCACAGTATATGCCTAATCCTAACTCACCCAAGCAGATGGCAGAGCTATACTTCAACAAGCTCAAGCTAGTCGGCAGAGGAACAAGTACAGACGCAACCAATCGTGACTTGATGCGTAAGCATCCCCGCACCAGCCCCGCAGCACGCGCTGTGTTGGATGCAGTCGATGCATACATCGAAGACAATAAGTTCTACAGCGTATACGCACAGGCTAAACCTGACTATGATCAGCGCATGCGCTGTGACTACAGACAAACAGGAGTAAAGAGTGCGCCGGGGAGATTATCCTCGGCGCAAACGCTTTGGGGCAGCGGCGGTAATCTGCAAAACATTCCCGACCGGGCGAAGGAAATGTTTATTGCTGACCCCGACCTGTGCTTTATCTACATTGACGGCTCGCAAGCTGAAGCGCGGGTTGTTGGATGGCGTTACAACATTGCGACGTGGATAGAACAGTTCGAGCGAGCGCGGCGCGATGGAAGTTATGACTGCCACCGTGCTCTCGCCGCTGACATGTTCGACGTACCTTACGCAGACGTTCCCACGTTCGACCGTTACCCCTTGGATGAAGTCGCCGCCACGCGTGATGGCATCGCATACAACCGTGAGCTTGCGGGCAAGCCGACCATTCGCTTCATTGCTAAACGCTGTCGTCATGGTCTTAACTACCGAATGATGCCTGACCGGCTCGCACTAACAACTGGCTTACCACTAAGCACAGCTAGCGAAGCGTTTGTCAAGTACCATAAGCTAACTCCCGAACTGAAGAAAGGTTGGGAGCAAGACCTAAATAGAGTGCGAACCGAAAGGGCAATCTACAATGCATACGGTCGTCGCTATGTTCAACTCGTTCCTGCGACTGATGAAAGTACCGAAGCTATTGTGGCGTTCTATCCGCAGTCAACTATTGGCGATCACATATGCCGGGTAGTCTACAAGGCGCACGACGATCCAGCGTGGCCGCGTGGCAAGGCACGTGTAGCGCTCAACACACACGATGGATTGATAGGACTAGCTCGCAAGGATGTAGCTAAGCAAGCACTACGCATACTTGTGAAGCACGCCGAAGCGCCGCTGCTGATTGAGGGCAAAGAGCTAATCATACCAGCAGAGTGCGGTATCAGTGTGCCCGATACTAGTGGAGTACACCGATGGAGTACTATCAAGAAGATTAAACGTGCTGAAGTATACGCCTAACGACTAGCTGCAACAGGTTCACCTAAGCTCTCACGCATCATCTGATTGAGTGTGCCTAGAGTAATAGCACGACCGTTAAGACGCGGAGCTAGAGCTTGCCCATACAACTCGGCAATCTTCTGCTCCGCGTACTTAATAGCCATCTGCTGCTGCACCATGTTGTCTTGCTGCTGACGTATTATTCCGTTCAACCGCTCACGCTTCTGATCCGTGGGCATATTATACTGTGCGCTAATAGCACGCGATTGGCTTAGCAAATCAACGTACTGCTTACGCAGTATACCCAAGTCCCCCTTGGGTGCTTGATATGCATTGATGTCACTCGCTATCTTAATCAACGCAACATCAGTCAGCATTTCAGGAGGCATACCGCCGCCCCTGATAGCAGCCTCGCGTCGTATAGCTTGCGTCTTGCTGCTCTCATCCGTGTGCATACCCTTGATGTCGCGTAGATGCTGATCGTTCTCCTTGACGTATTGCCAAGCTGGCGTACTAACTGATTGCTTCTCAGCAGCACGCCACATGAACGGTATATCGGGTATCTTACTGACGACACCACTCAGCACACTGTCAGTAGCCATCCTCAAGCCAGTGCCGAATGCTAAGCTCTCACGTTTCTGCATCTGTCCAGCAGGACCGAACTCTGTGCCGTAGTACTTAGCAGCATGCAGCGCGATGTCAGTACCTAGTGCTATGTGACTACCCATAGCACCGAACACCGCATTGAGGAACAGCGCTTGGCTATTAGTAACTTGTCCTAAGTTACTCATACTCTCCGCTTGCGGACCAGCTTTGAAGTTGCTACCGAACTCTCTAATCCAATTACCACCACGTGTCTCTGACGACTGCGGGTCTAATTTCATACCGCTCTGTGCAGCTATCGCTTGAAACAGTGGCGGCATAGCAGGCGTCAAGCTATCAACGATGAAGTTAGGCAGGTCTTTAGCAATCGGCCTCGGCGTAGCATCGCCCGGTATCCAGCCAAGCTGCTGCGCAATAGACACAGCACCAGCAACAAGCGGCACAGTATCAGGTGGCAGCGTGAGGTTCCAAATCAAGTCACGATTGAACGGTATCTTCTCGCCGTTGTAATGTGCAAGCAACACCTTTGGATGCGGAATAGGAACAGCACGCCAGCGCTCATGCACAGGCATTCTATTCCAGTAGTAGTCACGCGCCTCGTCATCCCAATACGTCATGTAGTATATGCCCGCTGTCACTGCGGACATCGAGAGCATCAACTTCGGCAACATGTAGTGGAACGTCTCCGCTCCAGCCATGTGACGATATAGATGGTAAGCACCCAACTTCGACTGCGTTAGATAAGGAAACACCTGCTCAGCTTTCTGCCACGACGCACCACCTGGTGTCTTAGTCATATCACCCGCAGCGTTACGCGCTTCGGCAGCTAGACGATTAGTAACATGATCAGGTACACGACCACCATACTTCTGATGCGCTAGTGCGTAGTTCTGTGTAAAGTACTGGCGCTTGTTACTCCCGTAGAGCATATCAATCACGTCAGTATAAAACTGCCACGCTACACGTAGCGGCGCAGGCACTTGCTCCTTCGCCATAGCTAGAGCATCGCGCACCGTGTCGATGTTATCTATACTATGTGCAGTACGCGTGCCAGCATTACGCCGCAGTATAGCTGTCGGCGTTTGCTCTGACCACGCCGCCACTTTAAGCGCACGCTCGATCATCTTAGTGTATGCTTGCTTACCTATCACTTGCTCTATTGCACGGAACGCACTATGCTCCGACGACAACTGCGTAGCTAAGTAACGCGACATCCTCCATGCCTGCGTCTCGATGAACGTCATAATGGCATGATGCGGTAGTGCACCGTAAGCAGTCACATCAGGCATATACCTAGTGACATGTGTGCCAGCATTAGGAAACATCTTTTGTATGCGATACGACAAAGGACCGAACACACGGTCCTTCGGCGTAGTGAGTATCATAATAGGCGTATCGTATAGCGGTCCCTTGAATGCGAACGCTAAGTTACCTCTCCCGGTAGTCCAGAACTTAAAGAAGTTCATTGCAGCTTGCGACATACTCCACGCAGCACCAGCACCTATAGGATCGTGTCGTAGTACAGAGGCCCACTCACTATCTGCCATCTGCCACAGACGCATACGACCGCCGTTCATCACAGGCACAACACCCGGCTTAGTCAATGCCTCTTGCACCCACTTATGATGCAACTCATGTGGTTCGATCCACGCTATGCGTGCTTGCCCCTGCTTATTAGGGTTCTCGTATATCTGTATCTTCTTATCACGCACTAGCGCTGATGGCGCACCACTAGCATCAGCCTCCGTGAGCATCTTCATCAACTGACTACGACCTAGCTGCTGCGCTTTGTTCTTATACAGCCGCTGCGTATACCTATGCAGCGCACTAAGCGGATGCATCGGGCTAATGACACGACGCTCGCCACCGCTCAGTGTACTATCAAATAAATCATCCTTGAGCTTGTGTATAGGATCAGTGTGCAACGCATTGAACGTCTGCTTGTGTGGCTTACCACGGAAGTTAGCAACAGCTTGCGCCCATATTCTACTGATGCCAGTCTTACCATGAAACGGATCATCAACTAATGGCGTGAAGTACGGATTGCGTGCGAAGAACTCGCTCGCATCTTTGTTAGACAGCGATCCACTAGCTACAGCTTCATCTAGATTACTCTTGTTAACGCGCTTAATCTCTGCGCGTAGTGCTGCGAACTTCGGGTCGCTCTCCCACTGACGCGCAACAGCAGCCTTCTGCTTCATCGGTACATCAGGTGCACCAACGCGCACGTCTTCATCATCACGCAGCATGCGCGTCAGCTTACTCTGCGCTTCCTGCAACTTCGGCGTGAGCGCTTCCACATCACGTGCCGTAGCATTCGGACCTTCGATGCGCCTAGTTAAATCATTAACATCATCCTGCAAGCTACTGATGATGTGCCTAGCTTGCGCGTCCATGCTATAGTTCAACCAACCACCTACAGCAGCACGCTGTTCTTGCTCTGGCAAGTTACGAAATATAGCACTCAATCCATACAGCGTTTCGTTAGCTAGATGCTCCGACTGTTCATTAGTAACAGCGTTGCTCATGTCGTTGCGCAACTGCTCACTGCGACGACCTGCTCCCCCTCCATGTATATCCTGTATACTTTGATCAATCATACTCCCTTGATCGAACACGTTCTGCCGCGCAAGCCTACGCACTTGCGTAGTAGGTGACAAACTCTCGACATCACTACGCGGCAAGATAGTATTAGGATCGCCGCCAGTTATAGCCGCTGCCCCTTGCTGTGGAGGATTAGCTAGCGTTAGATCAGCCGCTCTATTAGACTGCAACGCAGCATCGGTAGCTGACTGCCCACCTTGCTTACCCGCTTGTAGTGCGGCACCAGTCCTACCTTTGACAGCAGCAACGAACGCAGCGCCAGCTACAATGCCACCAGCTATAACTCCCAACGTGCCAACACCAGCGTTGTCCTCTGGTGTAGGAGTAAACGCCGTAGGCTTACCTAGTGCCGCGCTAGTACCCTGATTGATAGCTATACCCACACCGGCATTCAGCGCGACATTCGCTGGCGTATATGGCATAGTAAGTGGCGTCAGTACTTCAGCCGTCTTCAGCGTGCCACGTCCTAGTGTGCTACCAGCTACTGCTGCTGTAAGGCCGCCCTGACGAGCGGCAACACTACCTACTTTACCCGCCCAACCAGTAGGCCCCGGTACAACTGCACCACCGATAACCTCAGCAACACCTTCAGTCCATGAGCGCTCGCTCTCTGGACGTTCATCACCTAATGCACGGCGTATAGTGTCACGTGCCTTAGACTGTAGCCAAGCAGTGCCACTCATTTGCGAGCGTTGAAAATCCTCAAACTGCTTCGACTTCATGTATTCATCGGTAGCGTACTTCAGTTCTTCCTCAGTGACACCGGGGTTCTGCTGCTGCCACGCTTGTTGTATACCACTGACGTGCTCTTGTATCTTCTCCGTAGCACCATCAACCATCAAGTCCTTTTGGAACTCGTCTAGAAACTTTGTGTCATTAGCTTGTGATCTATACAGAGCATTAGCACCCGACATCACCATGCCGGGTAGTGCAATGAGATCAGTAGGTATACTAATAGCACCAGTAGCCAAAGACTTAAGATGGTTTTTAACCCAAGGCTCATCTTTGCTTACTATCTGTGCATCAGTCGCAATAGGCTCAGGATCAACGCCATCCATAGCGATGATCTGTTCACGCGTCATCGGCTGATAGGTGTTACTCACTCGACAACTAACTCTTGCTGTTGTTGTTCTTCAGCAGCAGCACCAGCGTCACCTATAGGCACCTTGATAAACTGCCCCGGTCCTACACGTTGATACGTGAAGCCAGCAGGTGCATTAGTAGGACCACCTTGCGGCTGCGTACTAGTGCCACCGGGCATAGTACCCGGCTTCCTAGCCATAGGCGGCGTAGCAGTAGCAGTAGGCTTGCCACTCTGCGGCAGTGGTACACCACTACTAAACGGAGGCGGTGCAGCAGTACCCGGTTTAGGTTGCAGCACTAGCGGTTCGTCTTGCTCTTGCGGCATACGTGCATTAGGATGCATCTTAGGCTTCGTGCTACTCGCGTCAGGTGCAACAGGATTGATAGTCTTCACGCTCTTAGGCGTATCAGCACGACGCGTAGCTATCCACTGTTGAACAGCGTTAGCAAATAGCGCTGCATTCTTCTTAGCATTGCTAGCAACGTCGCCAACTTGTCCAGCTATTCGTCCAGCAGCAGCATCCAAGTTCGGTCTATCAGGCAGGAACTTAGGATTAGCTAGCCAATCGCTTACACCTTGTGGCAGTTGCGTCGGCATCTGTGGCATCTGCATGCCAGAGCCAGTAGGCAATCCACGTAGCGCTTCGCTCTCTGCACTACTACCTTGAGCAGTAGTATTAAACATAGCGCGAGCTATATCAGCAACATTACCGGGTATCTCACTAGCACCTTGCCGTGCTAACGCACCACGACGCGCACGTGCTTGAGTATTAAACGGATTATACTCAGCCATAGGCGCGCTAGGTGGAGCAGCGGGAGCAGCAGGCATATCAGGCGCAACATCAGTACCCGGCATACCGCCATCCGGCATAGCTATAGCACCGGCATCACTTGGCACACGTGGAGCAGGAGCATTAGCAGCATCAGCTTCTACCATACGCTGCGCTTCGCTTATTGCTGCTGACTGCGGGTTAATATCAGGCATTGGCAATGATGAAGTAGCAGGCGGATCAAACGGTTCCTCCCAAGCTGGTCGTGGTGCGCCAGTGTCAAACTCGTTAGCTGTAGCAGCGTCTTGTATAGGTCCAAGTGGCGGTCTACCTGTGTCGAACTCGTTGCCAGCAGCAGCAGGCATGATCGGACCTAATGGTGGTGGCGGTCCTGCGTCGAACTCATTACCTTCAGCAGCAGGTTGCATCGGTGCCATAGGACTGCTATACCGACTATCATACTCACTACCCGTAGCAGGCGGCATGATAGGTGCAGTCATCTTAGGCGGTCCACTATCGAACTCGCTAGCTGTAGCAGCACCACGCATAGGACCGAGCGAACTAGTACGCGACTGCATACCGCTGCCTACTTGCTTGTCAAGCGGCTGCGAACTGAAGTATGCATCACGTCTGCTAGGATTAGCTATCGCTTCTGATGGCTTCACACCAAACATCGCGGCTGTAATAGACGCCTTCTGTGGCGTATCCTCCATAGGTGTAGGCACGAATGGCTCTGGCGCAGCGGCTTGCACTTGTGGTGCAGCAGCGGGAGGTGTAGTAGTAGTTGCAGGCGCAGCAGCTACAGCCTTAGACGAAGCAGTAGTTTGATCACTCACGATAGGCGCAACACCGCGCTGATGATTGATAGCTACACGTCTAAACCACGGTGCTGTTTGTGGTAATGACTCCTTCGACTTATCAGGCCCCCATGCAGCTATAGGCCCAGGTCGCCAATCAGCGTGCACACTAGCACCACCGTAGTTACCTATGCCACGCGCACCACGTTGACGTAGACGCTCCATCACGTCTGTCTTCTCAGCATCGCTCAGCTTACTCAAGTCCAAATCAATAGCAGTACCCATACCGGGCTGTGAATGCTGCGAACCGGGTCGATACAACCTATGCCCTTGTCCTCTATACCCAGAGATAACTTCGATCTTAGGATACAGCGCTTGCACTTCATTGACAGCACGCACAGCAGCAGGCACTACCTTCTCGATGTTAACATGACCCTGCACACGCGGCCAGCGTTGTGTGCCTTGTAGTGTAGTACTGCCTACGTCAGCAGGCGGCCTCGGTGGCTGATCCTCAGTAGTACCATGTGCGTCAGGATCACCCATGATCTTCAAGCCAGCGGTGTGATAACCAGTGCCACGAGTTGATTGATCCTTAATAGTATCAGCTATCGTAACATTCGGATCGAGCTTATTCAGCTTCAAGATAGCACCGCGATCACGCGGACTACCATCAGCGTTCTTGCTAATCATTACATCCCTAGCATACATATGACCACTGCCACGTAGCGCAGCAGTCACAACACGTATGCCATCACCCTCACCCCACTGATGTAGTGCTGTCCAATACGGCATCCATTCAGCAGTGTTACCTAGCTTCTGACCCATGTTGAGCTTGCTAAACTTATCAGCGTTATACCTCAAGTTCTCTGCTGTCTTTGGTATCATAACAGCAGGGTTCATTGCATCTTGATCGCTAATGCCATATCTATCGCGTAGTTGTTTAGTAAATTGGAACATGCCGTATGCTTTACTCGGATCATTTCCAAAGTATTTACCGCCACCATTCTCCATGCCATAGAGTGTAAGTAACGTCCCCTGCGGCAATCCGTTCTTCTTCTCCTCCGCAGCCATCATATCCAGCCACTCACGACGAATAGGCTGAAACTCTGCTAGCTGCACCTTCTTCGGCTGTGATGGCAATCGCTGCGTATCACGTGGCGCTGCTGTACTCGGTCGCACAGTGCCGACCTTACCGCGCTCGGGTCGCGGCTCTTGTGGCCCTGTTGTCACTGACTGTGCACTGAAATCAGTATGATCAGCACCCCATGCTTGTGGTGCTTGTGCATATGAATTAGCAGCTTCATCACTTAGCGACGAGAAGTTCCTGCTGCTGCTACCTTGTGGGGTGAAACCACGACTACCCGGCGCTTGATTGCCCAAGTTAGGCCCACCACCACGGTATGCGGGAGGCACATTCGGCGGTGGAGCAGCTTGGGGCGCAGTAGTAGCAGGAGCAGGAGCAGCAGCAGGAGGCTGTTGGCGTGGATGCGCGTTAGCACCACGTCCTAATGGGTTGTCTGGAAGTGCAGCAGTGTCGCCAGCTTTACGTTCACGATACAAGCGCTCACGTTCTGACAACATATCCCATTGATGTTGTCTATTCGTAGCGCTCTCACCACTACGAAACTCTTGTGCAGCTAGACGCTCATGGTAACGTGCAAGCAACTGCGCATACATACGCGCCATCGCTTCATTACCTTGCGCCATCTGCCTAATGAATGCGCCTGTTTCATCGCGTATAGCGACAGGCATATACTTTGCCATTGTGCTACCCTAGGTTCTCACCGACTGTGTACATATCACTGTAGCTACCACCACCGCTACCACCGAAGCCTTGTACACCGCTTTGCTGCTTGTTGCGATTGTCGTATGCGTTTTGTCCACCGAACTTGCTCATAGCACTACTGATACTGCTACCTAATCCAGCTAGCGCATTGCCATAGCCAAGGTTAGGTTGCACGTAGTCAAACTCACCACCTTGCTTAGCGAACATCTTCGTGATGTCTTGTCCAGCTATCAGACTATTGCGAGCAGCTTCACTAGACTTATCACCAGCGAGCGGATCGGTTGGCTTATACTCAGCAGTAGCACCTTGACCAGCACGTGTTGCGAACAAGTTATACAAGTTAGCGAGCGGCATACGTTGTTCGTTCTTCTCACGTGCACCCATACCGCGTGACATCAGCTTCGACTGCAACGCTGCGTTAGCATACGCCTTATTAGTCTTATCCTGCATAGCACCAGCCGCTGCCGCTATGTTGCTACTACCGGCACCAGTGCGGAACAACTGCTGGAATGCTGCACTACCCGCAGCACGTTCAGCATCTTGCAAGCCAGTCACTTGCGCACGATACAAGTCATTCTCATAGCCAGCATCACCGCGTGCTGGTGTTGCTTCTAAGTTAGCTAGCTTACGTCGATAAGTATCAGCTATCGCTTCCTCACCTAACCCACGCTTATAATTCCGCTCACGCACAGCGCGAGCCATCGGCAGGTCTTTAGTGAGTACGTTAAGCTGCTCAGCTTCTTGCAATTCAAACAGACGCTTCATCGTATCTGACGGCGTACTAACCCATCCCTGACCTGGGACGAACTTAGTACGCATACCACGTGCGTCAGTGTAACCTAGCTTCTGTTCCGCTTGCAGCTTCTTAGCCATCGCAATGGCTTCTTGCCGCTCACGTTCACGCATCGCCATGTTGGCGTAGTTGAAGTCCATGTTGGCGCGTGTTGCATCACGCTGAGCATCAGCTTGCTCCATCGCGCCCATATAGCCGAGTACGCCACCAGCAATAGCGCCGATGCCGCCCATCATGTCCATCATAACGATTACTCCGTATCTACTAGACGCTTACTAGAAGATACCCTCATTCGCTTTGACGTTCTGATTAGTCTGCTGTGCTTCGTTAGCAAACGTATCGAGCAACGCACTAGAGCCAGTATCAGCACCCGGTGCAGTTGGCGTACCTACACGTGCGCGTGCCTTACCGAGTAGTCCTGTTGGATCGAAGAACTGCTTACCACCCACTGCGCCACGGATGTCACCTTCAAGCTGTGCACCGCGCTCGCCAGCGTAGTTACGAATACGCTGTGCTTCCTGCGTTGGGTCGTAAGTAGAGCCGAAGTCCCACGCTGCTGCACTATCGAGTGAGCCTTGACGACGCGTGTTAATATCACCCACGACATCTTCAAGCACACCGCGACCGATACCTTGTAGCTCTGTGTTAGCCGTAGCTTTACCAGTCTCAAGGTCACGCAACGCACGCTCATAGACAGTTGACGTAGCCTGCCCACGGTCACGTGCTGACTGCAAGTCGGTCAACGCATCACCGTACTGCGTATCAAGTATCGACTGCAAGATAGCATCATCACGCGTCGAGCCGAACTCGTCCTCTGCATAATAGGGATTGATCTGTCCGCTGAACGCAGTGGCGTACTTGTTACGCTGACCAGTACGTGCACTGCCGATTTCTTCCTCATACACATTCGGACTGAATGCGCCACTATAATCAGCACCCTGTTGTAGCGCTTGGTTAGCAGTATCATACTTACCCATGATGTTGCTATACAACCCGTACTCGTCACCGGGCTGAATACCGAGCGCGTTCAACCTATTACGTGCGCCAGACTGTGCGCCGCTGTAGGCTGCGTTCTTACTTGACAACCAAGCAGCATCTTGTGCTTGCTTATCAATCGCAGCCTTCGCGTCGATAGCCTCTTGACGTTTCTGCTCGCGTTCAAACTCTTTCTGCGCTTCCCAATCACGCGCCGCTGCCTGTTCTTGTGCAGTAGGCTGCGGTGGTGGCATATATCCGCCGCCACCTTTAGTATTAAGCACACGCTCTTGCTTACTTGTGCGTGGCTTCTTTACCGACGAGATAGATGTGGCAACAACCGCAGCCACACCTTCGTTGTTACTGTGACGCTGTTTGTCTTTCGCCAGCGCCCACTGTGCGATGTGTGGAGCGATCATTGTTAGTGTCCTTGTTAGAGTTGTAAGTAGGCACTTTCACAGCGATATAGCCTTGAGTTTTATAACCTAAGCGAGACATTAGCTGTAGTATACGCCGCACTAAGTTGTCATCATTATCATGTTCGACTTGCATGTAGATGCGCTCAACACGATGAAGCACAGCCCAACGCTCAAATTGTAAAAGTAATTCGATTGACGCTCTAGTTCCTCTAGCTCGCGGTACAACGAACCACATCTCTTGTACAGCGTAATCCCGATTGCTATAAAAACTGTTACGAATAGTACCAGCAATGTAACCAACAGGCTTGCCATCGTCATCGTATGCCACCCAACAATTTAGATACTTGCGCGCTTTATCTTGGCAACACTGGAAGCAAGCACGACCAACAGCGTTACGATCAAACTCACGACTAGTGCCGAACTCGTCGTGATGCTGCTGCGCTAGGTCTTCAACGTCAACAGCATCACGCGGCGTTTGTATCTGTTCTACTTTCATATCAATCCAAACATGCATCCGTTCTTATCGTCGTATTCCTAACACGCCCACCGATGAACGTATCAGTGATACGCTTCTCCGTGTTGATCACGCCACCACGGCATCGCTTGACATCATCCTCTACCCATCTGCCACCAGTAACGCGACACCCGCTGAATAGAAGTATACACAGTATACACACAACTACACGCATCATAGCCTCACAGGTGATACTACTCCCAACAGGCTTGCAATGATCCACACGACGACAAGTACAACCACGACGGTGATCAACACGTTGATGATCAACCCAAGTGGATGCGGCAGTGGTACGAGTGGCAACAACTGTTGAACAGCCCACAGGATTACACCTAGGACGATCAACATCAAGATGACAGATATAATCGTTCCAATCATCACTCTCTCCTGTCAAGTCGCTTTCGTATGCTATCGCACGTTTCGACTACCGAGAAGAACCTGCCATCTGTAGTGTAGATGACACACTGTACTGCATCCGTTACTAACTTACCTTTCGTCGTAGTAGTACTAACAATGTGCGCCGGGTTGACATGGATAGTACGTCCATCTAGCGTCGTTAGTACAAGATACTGCACCGTCGCAATGACGATAACCTCTATCATGGCGGCGGCGGATCAGGTGGTTGTCCAGCGTTAGCTTGTGCTTGTAACATGTTCACAAACGCATCCATCGTGATCTTCATCTGCGCGAGTAGTGCGTTGAAGTTAGTAGCGTTGAACTGCTGTGGTATAGAGTGTATGATAGTAGATGCTGCAACAGCGGTCACAAGCGATGCTGCTATACCTGCGTCGATACGCGTGTTAGCATCCGGCTGCGGTGTGAATGGTGGTACTACTACAGCAGGATCAGGCACATTACCTGGCACTAGCAACCATGCTTCATACTCCATGCGATCCGTGTTGAGTGGATCATTCGGAATGTACGCATCGTCATATGTGCGTATGACTGCATCTGTGCTTGTGAGTTGATAAGCAGCCATTACACTACATCCTCGAACTAGCGATATGATTGAAAGTGTACATACAGTTCCCCGCAACGCCCGCTGTCATAAAAAGATCATTATGTGTAGGCATTGGATTATCTTGTGTTGATGCTATGTTAGTCTCTCCTGCGGACTGACGTACTATTGCTGGTGTTGTTCTCATTGTGACAGGAAAAGCAATCCGATAAGTACCTCCATAGCCACCAGTACCAGGAGCTGAAAAGACGAAGTAAACTTGCATTCTGTGCCAATATCGCAGACACCTTCTCAACTCGTGTGCAAGATCAGGTATCTCCCACTTAGGAGGCACACCTACATTGTCTGCATCTAGATACAAGCCGACATCGAATAGCTCGAACGTGTTGTTAGTAGCAGCCATACCGTTGCTGTTAGTTGCTGTAGTTGTAACATTGCCTGCTTGCCATCCGAGCACACCATGAGAGTTCGTTCCAGCACCAAAGCTGATACTAATTATCATGGAACGCGCTTCATTGACATTCCACGTACCTATCGTATCACCGGGAATGACAATAACTTGTTCTGTATCTGTATTAGCTTGACCTGCTGTGATCGTGAAGTTTGCTAGATAACTGCGATCTGGTGTGGTGTTTCGTATAGCAAGCGTATAAGTACCAGCAGGCCCTCTAAAGCCAAAGCGTATTATGACTTGTTTAGCTTGTGCTGTGCCCCACATGAAGTCCGCAGTAATGTTTCCTTCCATATGCTGTGATATATTTATATAGTCTCCTGCTGTTAGCGTTGTCTTTGCTGCTGCTACTACAAATCGAAGTCTATCTATTGAACCCTTTGGTGTGCGCGATTGCACGCGTTGTGTTGATACCGTACCGGGACTTGTAGAGGATAGAGCAATCCACTGATCTGCGGGATAGTATGCAAGTGTTGCAGTAGGTCCACTAAGTGTATTCCCCCACTCCTGACTAATCTGCATCGCACCGTTGACTATACGATTGCGTAGTCTGCTCTCCTTCGTTGCGAAGTTGCTAGTATCAACAGCAGGCACAGAGCTAGTAGCTACCCACTGCGTAGTGCTCACATCCTTGTAGTTGATAAACAACACACCGCTATCAGTGTCCCACCATAGTGCGTTAACTGGCGCACCTACTGGCGCACTATCTTGTGCATAGAACGCAGGCGGCGCTAACACTGTAGTCCACACAGTGCCGTTCCATGTGTACTGCGGAACACCAGCTACGGCAGGATTAGGCCACAGTGTACCTATCGTGGGTGAAGGAGGGAAGTTGATGCCCATAGCTACAGCCACTCCAAACTGATGTAACTACCATTAGCCCAGATACCGCCAGATGTAGCCAGCATTCGTAAAGCTAGTATACTAAGTCCTGAAGCCGGCGTGATGAAGTTGAAGTATTGACCGCTAGCTCCACCGCCTGCGTTGATCACTCCGCTATTAAATCTGCTTGTGAATTGGTAGCCAACCGCAGGCCGCGTTAGTGCGACTGTACCATCAGCCATAGCAGGAATTGTTGGATGTTCGCAGCTTGTGCAGAACAGCATACCAGCCAACGAGTTTGTGGCGTGGTTTGCTGAGATTACGTTTGTTGATGATGCGTGTGTAAGTCCGTATAGGAGGTATGATCCAGGGCTACTTAGAAATACACCGGGAGCTACGCTTATCTGTAATAGCGAAAGAGAAACCGCAGCACTACTCGGTATTAAAACTACGCTCATTCGTAGGAGTACAGCACCGGCAGGCACTGTGAAATCAACTGTTTGTATGCCTCCTAGTGAAATGCGCTGTCTCTGTGCATCTATATACTGCTTCGGTACAGCATGTAGTGCTTGCGTAGGATTGCCTGCTAGTGATAAGTCACCTGTCATAGCATCGCCGCTCTTACGCACATAACCAGCAGGATCAAATATAGCTGCTGTCCATTCTGTGCCGTTCCACCGATATTGCGGCGTACCTGCTACAGCAACAGCAGGATACAACGTGCCAACAGCAGGCGATGGAGGGAAGTCGAAAGCCATCACAGCCACTCCACATGTAGATAGCTATCAGCAGCCCACGGAAAACTTCCAGCAAAGCGGAATGCTAATATATTGAGTGCAACACCAGCAGCAGCATTCTGCATAAAGTTGGTGTAGTATGCATGAAGAAGATCACCACCAGAGAAGTAACTAGTGGTGCTTTTGCAGCCGAAGAAGTGCGAGGCGTCAGGTCGCACGAGAGTAAGTAGAGCGTCAACGTGTATTGCTTGTCCTGCATTGTTGGGTGACGCCAAGTGCATGTACGACATGGGAGAACCATTCACATTAGTAATAGTAGCGCCAGAAGCTGTGTTAGCGAAACCATATAAATTGTAATCACCGGCAGTACCTCTAAACACTCCCGGTGCCACACTCATAAATAAACTAACAGCAGTCGGTATCGACGTAGGATAAAGCATAGCTGTTAATCGTGCTTGCTTTGCACCAACGGGTACTTGTGCATCAATGGAACTAACACCGCCAAGCGGGAAGCGCTGATACCTAGGTACTTCTTGCCACGTTAAGTCTCTGCGTGCATATGTACGAGCGTCAACAGGAGCTTCAGCAGCTTTGCCGTCTGCATACAGCTTCGTAGCTGCGTGTAGATCAGCACTAGGAGCGCCGCTAAGTGTAAGCAGTCCACTCATAGCGTCGCCGCTCTTAGCAACATAAGCAGCTAGATTAGGACTAGGTATAGCAACAGCTTGCACCCATTGCTTACTATCACCATCGTCGTACAACACATACAGCATGCCTGCATCGCTCTCCCACCAAAGAGCGCCTGCTGCTGTAGTCACGGTTGACGGTGGTGTATCCGCGATGATTAACGATGCAGAGCCATCAACGTATTGCTTAGTAGCAACGTGATCATCCTGCGATGGTTGATTGATTACTCTAACTTGCGTGAATTGTGGTGTATCGGTAGTACCTAATCCTAGATTAGTGCGCGATGTTACAACACTTTGCACATCGCTCAAGTTGTTAGCTCTAAGCATATCGCCACTACCGGCACCACTCGCGCCAGTGTTGCCAGTGCGCGAGAATGAAACAGACAGAGCATCGCCAGTAGAGAATGCGCCTAACTTCGTAACAAACGCAACAGGCACTTGCAACCATGTGCCGTTGTCAGTCAACGCACCTATGATGTTGAAGACGACGAAGTTCTGTGGCTCGCTAGCTTCTCGTATATACAGTGTACCACGTTGATCTGGATTGGTGCTATCATCCCATGATGCAACCCAATCACTAACGTCAGGATTGCCGGGATCGGCAGTCTGTGCGCTGACAGCTATCAACGTAGTTAGTGACCAGTTAGCACTATTAAACTGAATATCAGCAATACCGGGATCAGCCATCGCTGTGTTGATGTCGAAGTTCCACCTAAATGCGCCCTGCGAACTACTCGCTATAAACGCGCTATCAGCAGCGTCGTCGGCTGAAGCATCAGCAGCAGCGGCGCTAGCAGCAGCATTATTAGCTGACGTGAATGCACTACTCGCACTACCGGCAGCAGCATCTGCTGCATCTGTGGCGTCACTGACTACTTCAGTAGCATCGAAGATAGTCTGCCACTCAGGGCCGTTACCTGGGAATGTACCGCCAGCAATGTGTGCAGTGGTGCACAGGAAGTATTCATATTCATTAACAACTACAATGTCGCCTGTTGAATACGATGAACCGGGCGACCAATCGCCACGGAACACAGGCACACCGCCTAGTTGCAATGACCAGAATGTAGGATGTGCTGTACGATCATCAGCGAATGTGCCAGTTGCTCTACTAGTGTGCTGTACTAAGCAACGGTAAATCAATCCATTCGTACCATCAAATACACGTTCGCCAATCAAGTACTCAGTACTATTTATCCACTCGCCACGAATGCCGCTCGCACCAAATTGCAAGAACATACTATCAAGCTGCGACCAGTTAGCATACTCAAGAGTATGCCAACGCGGCGTATCGAAGTTGATCAGCTTGAAGCCGTAGTTAGGAGTATAACCACGAATGTTGGCTACCATCGCATTGCCCACTTATTGCAAGTGGCGATGTAGCCAGTGCGACCTTCTTGTGTAGAAAGTGTGAAACTAGCATAAATACACAAGTTTGTCAATAGTGTATACTGTGTATACATCATCCGCGCACCTGTGATCCGCGCTGATACATGAACGACATACCGCTAATGCTCAATGGCTCTGTACTACCGCCACTAACACGTGTCTTGATTATCTTAAACTTAACCGGCATCTGCCACAGCTTCTGCTCACGTGTGCGCCTACCTGCACCGTAGACTTGTTGTCCGCTGCCATAAGCGCCTGCATCATTCGGCACGAACTCTAGCGAACGCGCAGGTGTTAGTTTACCTGTCGCAGCATTGCGATAGATGTTGTCATCAAACAGATCAAGCGTGAAACGTGCACTACCGTTGGCGTCTATGTGTACGAAGCGCAACGACTTCGTGTTCTGCCGCATACCGAAGTCACTCCACGGTAGCTCCCATGCGAACTGAATAGGCTCACCTTTATATTCTTCCCAACTATCAGGCGATGCATTACGTGCAGCTAGAAAGTTAGCTGCCGTTGTAGTAACATTAGCGATGCACTTATACACTAACCCATCGCTGTTATCATACACGCGCTGTCCTACTGTGTACGTTTGCCCGCTAGTCCACGCGACGAAATCATACATGCCATACCAATCGCCGTGCACTTTATGATCAGGGCTACCGTAGCGCATCATGTAGCCATCAGGTGTGAACAGGAAGGCGCGACCTTCTACTGTGCCGCAGCCACAGTTGAACAGCAGCCCTTCAGGCGTTATAAAGCGCGACCATGCGAATAACTTAAGCTGCGGCACGTAGTGATATATGTAGCCAATGCTAGCATCATTAACTGGCTGTATCTGCACAGTAGAGCCACCACCGCCGATGTCTGTCGGCGTAGTAATAGGCAGATCAACGTCGATTTGTATTAGTACGTAGTTTTCATTGAGCACGCCAACGACACGCCTGCGTCCGTTGACATCGCTCGCTAGTAGTGTGCCAAAGCCAGTAGCACCGATAATATCAATGTTATCGTTTTGCTCTAGCTGATGATCATCATGGCGCATAATCAGCGTGCGTTTAGTCGCTTCGTTAGTTGCCATATCGCTGTCGAAGTAGAACGGATCAGTCGTCAGATTACGCGGATCAACTACATCGTACTTCGGCAGATAGAAGTGCACGCACTTGTTCTTAGCATCATAGAAGCCAAATGCATGCAAGCGCATTGTCTCTTTGCGTAATCTGCCGATGTGCTTCGACATCATGCTTTCGATGTAATTGCTAACGCGCTCAGCTTGCACGGCGTTACTAACGCTTGATAGCTTCGCACTAGGCACACCGTTGAAATCTACAAAGAACACATCGCTGCCTATCTCTACTATCGTGCGCGGCGCGTTCGTACCGAAGCCATTAAGTGTATCAACAGGGACAGGATCATGCTTAGGTTGCTCGTTATCAACTGGCACCATGTTACCATACTTAATCATCGTCGTCGCTGTAGGCGTGATGACTAGAATAGTATCTTTGATAGTTGCAAATCCACGCACTGTTTGCTCTGGACTAGCAACAATCTTGCTCATATCAAGATCGAGCGCATTGTTGATAGCACCAGCGCTACCAGAGTAAACAACAGCAGTATCTTGCGACGAGATACGTATCGACGTTAGCCGCTCGTTAATAGGCAGCAACTCTGTATCGTGTATAGTGAAGAACCTGAATGCTGACTTACACGCATCAAACGCTGGTATGTTGACGTTAGTTGAACCATCCAGTAGTACGTCAACTAGATTAGCCTGCGTGAAATCAATCCTCAGTGGCTTATCGCGCCCATTGCTACAGATCAGCGCACTGCCGAATATGTCGTGTGCAACCATATCCGTAGCTGACCACGCAATAGGCCCACCGGGACGTGCTGCTGTAATTGCATTGCTCCAAATGCGTTGTACAGTTTCTTCTCTATCAATGCGTAGTATCTCACCGATGCTTGTCCATAGGATGACATAGTTAGCAAAGTAACGACACTCGATAGGCTCACCACCTATTGCATGCGTGTCGCGTATCAAATTGCCCGCAGCTATATTATCTGTTTCAGACGCAGCGCTAGTAGCACGATTGCTTACTACAATCTCAAAGTTGTTTGCATCTATAACACGTCTCACGCCATGTGTGCGATTAATCATTTCTGGCACAATGCCAGCCCACGATTTAGTCCATCCTTTGATTGTAATATGACTATTAGCAATGACGCCGTGTGCTGTCCAATTAACTACAATAACACGCTCTGTGTTGGCAACTACGTTAGTCGTAAGCATCAGGCTTACAGTCGCAGCGTTACTAGTTTCTACGCCTGCCTTCAACTTAGTCCACATCTCGTAGCCGTAGCGCGGACCTACGCGACGATCAGTATAAGTCACCATGTTGTCAAACACAGGAGAGAACTTGCTAGTCAAGTTCTGTTCACTATCAACGACGTTCAACCCGCCGCCGAAGTCTCTAATCGTAGTATTCTGTAGCTTCGCCGTAGGACGTGGCTGCTTCGGCCTTCCGAGTGGCTTCAGCGCACGTGATAACATCTGCACCATTACGACCACCTATTAACAGTGCTACGCGTTGGTTGAACGCTATCCTGTGGAATGTTATGTTGCTGCCTGTTGAATTGTGCTAATGCATCTTGAAACAGCACGCGGAATTTATCGCTCGCACCTGGGTTAGTGCCATCGTCTTCTAGAACATCCCAACACGTGCCTAGTATCAGCAACTGCGTATCTATGAATATCTGATCGCCGTCTTCTTCAAAGTCGTCAGGCTTAGTCCTGAAGCTGACCCATATCCTGCCTGTTGTAGTAGTCGGCAATATCTTAAACCACTTCGTCGTGTTAGTGCCAAACTGACGAATGCTTGGATAGTTAATGTCACCATCGCGCACGCCTAGCGGTGCCATAGGCAACGGCTTGTGTGCACCTTCCCAGAATATACTATGCAAGTCGCGGAAGTCTTTAATACGTGTTGACAAATCAGCAGTAACTAATCCAGTAGTGCCATCGAGTACAAATTCCTCTTGCCACGTTGTGTACTCAGGTATCCAATACTCACGAAACAATAGATCAAACTTATGTTGCACTGCTAGCTGTATACGCGGCTCAGCGTATATCTGCGCGTCTAATCCTTCAACTAGCGCTAGCCGCTGTAGTACTTTAGTAACAATCTGCCCGAATGTTATCACAGCAACCTCCAAGCAAAGGTGGCCTGCATAGTGTTAGCCATGCAGGCCAAGTTGGGGCAGTCGGTCAGTCAACAATTACTTCTTAGGATTAGGAGCAGCGTAGCCAGCCTTCGTACCTGCTGCACTAGCAGGTGCATTGCTAGTCAACTGATCCTTCTTGAGTGTCACCACAGTGCCGTCTGCCATCGTGCACACAACCTGATCACCGCCTTCCTCATAGCCGGGATCAGTCGCACAGGCATCACGCACAGCGACGACATTCTGTCCTTTGTACTGCTGAGCATACTCTGTTTCTTCTGGCATTCTAACCTCCTATTGCTAGTTGTTGGTACTATACGCAATTACACAGTAACGTGAGCACTACCGTGCAAGTTACCACGATCCACAACGCACGTGAAGCGATAACTCGTAGTACCGTTAGGTGCCGCTGCTGGCGTGTAAGCACCACGCGGATCACCGCTAGTGAGCGACTGTGTAACTACGCCAGCAAGCAACGCGCCCGCAGCCGCAGTAACATCGTTGGCAAGCTCACCATACAACGCAGTGTGCAGTACTTTGTAAGGCACACCCAAGATGACACCGACGCCGATGCTAATCGTCGCTGCAACAGGCACGATAACATGCGACACGTCCTTGAACATCTTCTTGCCAGTAACAGCACCAGCAATGAGTGTAACGCTCTCGCGCATTGCCTGACCGAGATAGTCATAACCCACAATCGTACCAGCACCACCAACAGTGCTAGTGACCGTGATGTTACGACCATAACGACCCATGATAGCGTCGGTCTGCACTACCGCAGGCACGGCATTGCCAGCAGCAGCAAGCACCAGTCCGTTGAGCAGCACTCCTGCACCCGCCGCAACGCATGCAGGAATGTCAACAGTAGTATGTCCATCCACACTCACATCGGCGGCATACATCATGTCCGCGACACGATGGCTGACGCGACGAGTGCTAGGAACAGCAACTTGTACGGCCATAGCTATTTATCCTCTTTGTCTGTGTGCTCAGTACTCGCAAGCAGCATCTTGTCTAGTAACTGTGGGTCTTTCTCAAGTAGCTGCGTGAGAACATCGAGCGTTTGTTTCTGCTTGTTCGATAATGCAGCATTCTGCTGCTGCACTCCAACTACTGTGTCGTCGCCGCCTTCCATGTATAGCGGCACCAAGTTCTTATCGAGCCGCATCCTCACAAGGTCATCGTGAGTGACGAACACACTATCACCACGTAGAGTGCGAACCATGTATCCATCAATCTCAACATCAGTAGGCACAACACGGAAGCCAATCTCGTCTTTCACTGTGCGATTAACAACAGTGTGACGTTTCATAGGCTCTACAGTGTATGCAGGCACAGCCTTCTGCTTCTGCTCCATGCTAAACGCTTGCTGCGTCTGCGTGGGCTTGTTCTCGAAGCTGACTACTGGTGTTGGCTCACTAGCCATTGTTGTATACTCCGTATACTTTTAGTCGTTCACTACAGCGTGAGTGCGGTATTGCTTCCACGTTGCGAACTGACATTGCGTGATGACACGCTGTCCGTAGCCGTCGATAGTCCACGGTGCTGTCAGATCAACATTCTTCATGTTGTTGTCACCGAGGATATGCAGGCGCAGATACGTGTCGTTGAGGAAGTAGCTACGATCAACCGGGCAGCTTTCATCATAGATGATCGGCACACCGTTGTGCGACACACCGTCGAAGCCCAAGTCCATCATGCGCTTGCCGCTCGACGTGTTGTTGAGCGGAATAGTGAGCTTGCTACGCACCGCAGCACGATACAAGCGATACTGATTGCGTCCAGTGATGATAACCTTTGGACGTTCCGTACCTTGCTTGAGGTCAAGAAGCACATCATCGTAGGCTTCCTCGATATTCGTCGCGTTAAGAGTACCCGCGAAGTCGTATGAGGAAGAACGCCACTGCACTTCCGTAGCACGATCAACACCAGCGAGCGATCCAACAGTAGGATCGTCAGGAATAAGTAGCGCAAGTCCATTCGGATCATTGCCACCACCAAGCCCGTAGAGGTAAGCGCTGAACTTCTCTTTGATTGAGAGTTCGAGTGCTTCCAACTTACCTTGGAGTAGCTTAACAGCCGCCTGCTCACCTTTGTTCTCGTCTTCTTCCTGATTGCTGATGATTACTGTACCAGCAATACGGCTCCAACGATATTCGAGCTTGATGAACTCTTGCGTCTGCACGACAGGCAAGCTGTCGTAATAGCTATAGCTGCCGACTGTCGGATTGCGTCCAGTCAGCAACGGGTTAGTAATGTTGTAACCGCTGCTTTCATTCTCGATGCGGTCACGTGCAAAGCACCACGCCATGAGCGCATTGCTCTGCATAGCTGCCACGATGAGCTTCTTACGCGAACGCTCAATCGTAGTAGCCAGTACGTTCTGGAGTACAGGCATAGTCTGTGTGTCCTACTATTTGTTGTTGAGTTCTGTGAACACTGCCGCTGCTATGTCTTTCCACGGAGCATTAGCGCGGAAGTCTCCACGCGAGTTAGCGCCATTGTTGTGAGTAGGCAGACCGCCGTTTGGCTGTACACCGCGCATACTGCCCGGTGTGCTTCTACTTCTACTATTGCCATTACCACCGCTGCGTTGGCGCTGCATAGCTGCCTCAATTTGCGGCTTCAATGGAGAAGTGAAGTCAAAACCACGACGCTCAACCCAACTACGTAGTTCATAGTACGCTTTCTCCGGTGTTAAACCGTGCTGCTGTACTAGATTGCTGATTTCTACCCCATGCGTTTCAGAATGAGGATGATTTTGTACAAACTGCTCCATCTGCACTTGGGCGCGTTCTTCAATCTGCGCTTGTTGCTGACGTGCTTGCGTTTGTTTCTCTAACGGACCTAATCTGCGGTCAAGCTCGTTAGTAATAACACGCGCATTGATGTGCGGCACTGCATCTGTGCCGAATAAGTCTTCCATAGTGACGCCAGTAGCTAATACGCGAGCAACTATGTCGCGTACTGCCATAACCGGATCACGTTCAGCCATTGCGCGCAGTTGTAGCGCCTCTTGTGCCGATTGCATCGACAAGTTATTCTGTTTTAGTATCTGATCGAACGCAGCATACTGCTGAATGTGCTGCTGCATAGCACGCATCTGCCTGCTAGCTTGATTAGCAGCGTACTGAGCGCGATTTAGGTTGTAAGCTAGCTGCTTCTCACGCCGCGATGCTGCGACTACGTTGCCCTTGGCGTCTAATAGCTCACCTTTCGGCCCTTTGCGCGGTTTATCAGGGAATAACTGATCATCTTTAGCACCTTTATCGGGCTGATGACGATCGCTACCTGTTTCTACGCGATCTTCGCCACCTTCAGTGCGTTGTTCGCCACCTTCAGCTTGCTGCGGTGACAACTGCGGGTCAAGTTGACCTTCATTATCACTTCCACCGTCTTGCTGACCACTCTGTGCATCATCTTTAATGCCGAATGTATCACCTACAGCGCTCATTAGGTCTTTTTCTTCAGGCATTGTAGCCTCCTATTAAGCAGCGGCACCTTGCTGCATCTGTTGTATCATCTGTGTAGCAATGTCAGCTACACTCTTGCCGCGTGCTAGTTGCACACCTAGTGATTGCTTGATTTCCGGCGGTAGACCGTCGATTAGTCCTGCTACTTGTTGCACAATTTCGGCTATACCGTCAACATCTAGACCCCCGCCAGCGCCACCAGCACCGCCACCGGCTTGCTGCGGTGCACCCGCGCCCGATTGCGCCTGAACGCGGGCTTTTAACGCTTCCTTGACCATTTCCTGCCGACGATCAGCACCTTGTTGCTCACCTTGTTGTGCTTGCTGCTCTTGTTGAGCTTCTTCAGGCGTGGGACCGCTAGTTTCCTTGATGATACCCTTGTAGATTAGCTCCCAATCCTCCTGACGTATAACTACGTTGTCGAACGCTTGCGCGAGTACTTTGAGAGCAACAACAGCAGCGATGGGTGTTGCACGTGTGAACTGACCGATGATTTGACTAATCTGTAGCGCCTGTTCCTTCTTCGCGCGTGATGTCGGCTTGAGTGTGCTTCCACCAACGACGCGAGGGGTGAATGTGGAGCGGATTGTCTGTGCATCCATCTTCTCCCAATCAGCGGCGAATTGTTTGCCTAGTAGTATGCTTACTTCATCCTGCTCCATGAACTGCATACACATCTGCGCAGTAAGCCATAGTACAGTGCCCACGCTATCTTCGATAGCATCCATCTTTTCATCTGCACGTGTCTGTATCTGCGACTCATAACTCTCAATAGCTTTGTTCGTTGTGTTTGTCTTGTATTCAACACCACGTTGAACTGATGCAACTCCTGATAAGCGATCAATGGCTTCAAGTATTGGCTTCTTATCGAAGAATTTAATTGCTTCAGCGCTAGGAGGTAGGAGAGGTCCGAGTACATCTGCTATCTTCTTGCCTTCAGGCAAATCGACGCCGATACAGTTAGTATCCATCGTGCCAGCTATAAGCGCTTCAAGTAGTGATGTGTCTTTGAGTGAGTTCTTATCATATACTACTTTACCCGCTGCGAACTTACGCACCTTGGCCCATTCGTTGTTGATGACGTTGACATCATCCTGTTGATCAAGGTAGTAAGTGACTTCTCCTTTAGCGTACATCGTGATTGGATCAGTATGGAACTCCATTGGAACAACGGTGAAGAATTGATCCAATGAATATGGATCATCCCACACCCAAAGTGGGTAACACCAGTCGTTGCAGTTGTAGAGTTCAACACGACGTGTGACTTTATCCCACACATATACTACCTTCGTCATCTGCGCCGCGAGAAATGAGTTTTGATCCGCATAGCCATACTTGGTGTGCTCAGCACTCGAATAACTGAATAGCTGGAAGTTGTCGGTCTGCCCTCTATCACCTTGGTCTGGCGACACTCCAGCTTTGATGACGTTAGACGGACTGAACACAGACTCCCATTCTTCACTGTTTGGCTTCTTTCGCCCAAACTTGGCACGTAGAAGTGAAGTGTACATGAGGTCTTCAATCATCACCCAATTGCAGGGACCGCTAAGGTCTAAGTCGGTTGAAGTAGGATCGACGATGATTTGATCTGGCCTGCGTACTTTCACCCACGGACCTGATGGCGTTAACATGTCGATAGTCTGCTCAAGTGCTAGCAACTTGCCTTCAATCTCTTTAATGAGCTTCTGACTATCTGCCTTCTCTAGTTGCGCGCTAAGTGATGTTATTTCTTCTAGCGCTGCTTCACTCGATTGCTCGCGTAGTGTGTAGCCAACTTCAAACCAACCGATGTTAGTTAGCGACGTGCTAACAATGTTGCGCTTCACCTTACGTTTAAGATTAAGACCGGGTGATGTTTTCTTGCTAGCTAACACGTTGACTAACTTCTCAACTACACGCGCTTTAGGTTCATCTTCTTTGTCTTCACACGTGAACTCTGCGTCGGGGTTCTTAGTAAAGAGTAGTGGAACGAGTGCGCTAACATTCGCAAACACGATATTCTCTGTGCTATTGTAAGAGCCTTGTAACGGCGTGCCTGCTGCTGAGTTGTCTTCCTCATGGCGGCTACTCGCATTGTGCTTCGTGTGATCATGCCTGTAGTAGCGATAGGCTTCATTCCACGCGTCGGTGTTCTTGCTCATTGCCGACTTGCCCTGATCATAGCGCGAACGCCACAATGGGCCGCGATGCTTGCTAACAGGTATCTTACTCTCACCTATCATGCGATAGATAGGTTGCTGATCCTCTGGTGGCGTGTCAGGTGACATTACACCTTCGTAGGTGTTCACGTCTTCTGCTGGACGCTCGCTAGTACGATTGTATTCTTCGCCGGGTTCATATTCACTAGCCATAGCGATGACCTCTAGGATTGTCAGCCTTCTTATCTTGCTCTTGCCACAGCATGTAGCTAGGTACGCGCTTCTCTGCGGCGATCTTATACACGCCTATATCTGGCATATCGCCTAGCAAGTACTTCGTAGTATCCATTGCGTGATCGTTACGGTCAATCGGTTTATCAATACGCTCTCCTGATGTGGATTGTTGCCAGAAATAGCCTGCAACTTCGTCGGTCCACCAATCGAGCTTAGCATTGACGAACAATCGCGGCGAACCTGCAACACGCTTGATAGGATGTAGCAGGTTACGGTTAATGTTAAGATAGCTACCAACCTTGACGATGCCGTTGTTGATGTCACTGTTGCCTCGCTTCATGTAGATGCCGTCATCTTTGAACATGTCAGCGATTGTCTTGCCTACTGTGCGTTTGTTGACTGTTTTCCTGCCGAATATGCTAGGATCGGCGTTGATCTTGTGCATATCGCCAACATCGACGCTCCATTCTTCACGTATACGGCGTATACTTGAAATCTGCTCGTCTAATGACATTTCTTTCTTATAAAACCCGTCGCATATGATAACATGCGACTCCGGTGTGACAAACGCGAGCATATAGCACGAAGCCTGCGCTTGTCCGTAGTCATATGCCTCAATCCAGTTCGGCACGTAGTGGCTTTCTATGTACATATCAAGTTGCGCACTAATCTCACCTTCCTGCAACAAGTGCACGCTGCTATCGTACTGAGGATATACAAGTCCTTCGTAAGCCACCCACTTTCCAAGTAGAAAACGATCACGCTGTTGTCCTTGATACATCGTTTCGAGTGTTTGAATGAAGTCTCCACCCTCTGCCTCATGGACGTGACGAAGTTCATAGGTGCTGCCCTCTACTACGTCGATTAGTAGTTGTGGCTTGCCATCATGTAGTATAGGCTTGCGATCTATATCGCGTGCGCAGATTAAATCATCGACAATGTAACCGCCTTGTTGATATTGCTTAAGAGGGCGCACTAATTTGGTGTAGACCCAATTGCCTGTTGGATTACAGGTCAACATCATCCACCTTGGTCCTGTTGGTGGCATCGTTGGATCATCGCCAGAATAGCGCGCTCTCCCTCTCAAGCGGCCAAACAAGTCAAGGAAGTCCTTATATGTGATTTCAGGGTCTTCAACTTGATCCACTATCACCCAGTCGAACGTCGCGCTTAACAAATTTGAAGAACTGCTCTCCGTCTTCGTACCCTGCTGCGCGATATACCTGAAGTAGATAGTTGTACCGTTCTTCAGGTGACATATGTTGTCGCCGTTCTGACCAACTGCGAAGCTCACTATCCAACTCGGAGGACACCATTTCTGGAACTCCTTACGTATAGTGTCGTTCAGCTTAGGATACGTCGAACGCGATATAAGACCCGTACTACCTGGATACATGTCACTAAGCTGGATGGCTTTAATAACCGCAGCAGTAGTTTTACCGTTGCCAAAGCCACCGCCATAGACTTGTACCTTAGCTTTGCTACGCAGGAAGCGATCCTGCAAGCTGCCTTCCTTAAGAAGCAGCTCAGGACGCTCAGCGACGTTGATAGTACGTGTACGTGCCATTACTTATTCGCGGTTGCTGCCTTCACTGCCCACATAGCTGCGACTTCATAGTGTGTCATAGCGAGTGAGTAACAACGACCTATCTCGCCGTCTTCGTGTTTGTCGTTCTCACTGTTACATATGTCGATCAAATCGGCTGTGTGGCGTTTAATCTTGTCAACTAAGTTATCACCGCTAGGGTTGAAGCTCTCACGCACGCGCTCTGCACCGATACTGCCATGTTTTTGTTTATGTTCACCCACTTGTAACTCCTATCTGATGTTTGTTTCAGCCCAACGTGTAGTGCCTGCTGCTAACGAGCGATACACAGAGCCATCAGCGGTGTTGATGTACATCTGCGATGCGTATGCTGATGCAGTAGCAGGGAAGACTGCGCCAGTCATAGTAGGCATGTCGTAGCTAGGATCGACTTCACCGTAGAAGCCGTTAGCTTTGATACCTTGTCCGTCTTTATTCGGAACTATCGCCATCTTTCTTCTCCACTACTTGCGATGTTATATCACGCGCATCTATATCGACTGTAGGCATCTGCTTCGGCTGTGCTATCTCACGAATATGACGAATAACAAGCCCGCCTTCTAGTGAATGTCTATGCTCCATGACTTGTTTGGGGGAAAACCCGCCACGGTCTAGCATGTTCATCAGAACGCGAGCTTTAGTAGCTGGTCGAGTTTCTTCGTCTTCTAGTAAGTTCTCAAGTCCGTCGAGTGCGCTTGCAGATAGTGCATCAATTCGCTTCTGTACGCTATCTGATTGCAGTGCGGCGAGATTATCTTTCAGTAGTATGTCAAGTTGCGTGAATAACTGTAGTCCCTTGATCATGTCTACTTGAGAAATCTTCAAGCCTGTAGCTTCTGCTATCTCCGCGTCGTTGATACCGAGATTGAAGTACAACCAAACTACTCCGCAAGTTGTAACAGCCTTGCTGTCAGCAGGTAGATCAACAAGACCACGCCTAACAGCGCGGTTGTTCCTATCACGACCTCGCGTAGAAGCTGCCGACGCACTCTGGCGATGACGCGCTGTCTGCTGCTGGATAACGGCATCGGGCGACGTGTTAGGCAACATTGCCTGACCCGTTGTAGTATCAATGACAAGACCATTGGCGAGTGGAAGGTCAGGCATTAGCTCGCTTGCTCTTTGACTTCTTGCTACCAGCACCTTGCTTGCGGAATATATCTGCAATCATCTGCTGCTGCGGATTACCGCCGCCACCTTGACGTGATTGTGGGATAGCTGGTCGTTGCTGTCTGCCAGCTTGCATGCCTGTAGGAACAGGTGCATTAGGATTGCCCACTGCACGACCCATCATTTCTGCGCTGATTAGGTCATCAATAGAGCCAGCGCTACTAGGCATCTGCCCCTGCGCTTGTGCATTAGGTGGCATCGGTCGCTGCGGCATAGCACTAGCCTCCATCGTGTTAGGTGCACTCTCGTCTGGTGCTTCTACTGGCTCACTGCCTTCTGACATAGGCTCAGCTTCTTCTACTTCTTCGCCTTCATCAACAGGAACGTCAGCAGTAGCTTCTTCATTAGGCGGTAGTGATGCAGTCTGCATACTATCTTCAGCAGCTTCATCAGGCCATTCAGCAGTCATGTCAATTAGCTCTTGCGCGTTGGTGTCTAAGCCAGCGTGCTTCATCACCTCTGCAAGTAGCTCTGGATTTTGGCCGACGACTTGCAACATCTGCGGATTTTGATTGATCTGCTGAAATAGCGCATCCATTTCTGGTGTGCCAGCGTAAGGTAGCTCCTGGCCTTCTTCTGTTTCAGGCATAGCTACTGCTCCGCTGCTTGTTGTTCTGTGAAACCACTCATAGTGCCAGCGCCAATAGCACCGCCTCCGTATAGTTTGTCGCGTATGCTAAGTAACGAAGGATCGTTCACATCGTAGATGTGTGTATCTGGATTGTTGTTGAAATGTTTGCCAGTCAATCGGCGTGTTTCATTACCGCGTGATATACTATCAACGCGACGTGTACCGGGGATACCGTAGCGAGCTAATTCTTCCATAGCGCCAGTGAGCGCTTGATTAGCTTCGCCAACGTCTAATGCTTTATGACGCGGTTGATTGATTGCGTCGTAACCTAGCAAGTCGAACAATTGCTTGCCAGTCATATTCGCGCCGTAGTGCTCATTTGCACCCATCGAGACTACAGGTCTTTCATGCATCATCTGGCTTATTGCTTCAAATATCTTTTGATCTTTAACACGCTGTCCTAGATGCATGAAGTCTTCAGGATTAGCGTTGATAGCTACTTCATATGTATTAGGACCGGGACGTGCGCCCTGTTGATATAACGACTTAATTAGTTCTTCTTCACCTAATGCTTTTCTTACTTCGTTGTAATTTGTATCAATGTTACGTATGTTGCTATCTAGTGCCTCACGTCCAGGCTTAATGATGTTTGCTGTTTCAGCTATAGCTCTGTTCTGATCGAATTGATTAGCGTATAGGCGTTCAGCCATCGTTCGCTCTCTATTAGAGTAAACAGGCTTACCTTCTGTGTTCTTCCAGTTGTGTAAGTAGTTCTGCCAGTGTTCACCACCGGGGCCGCCTATGTGTCTGTTCTCGATGATCGGTATAGCGCCGCCCATGTCTTTGTGTTGTTGTCCAAACTTAGTTACTGTGTTTGGTGTAGTGTAGTAGCCACGCACGCCAGTAGCAACTTTAGGTGCTTGTTTAGCGCCGGGGAATGGTATGACATTAGCAGCACTAGCAGCTACAGCAGCGCCAATAGCGTTGCCGTAGTCACCTTGTTGTATACCTTCGCTTATGTCTTGTAACTCGTCAAAACCTGTAGCTGTTACTGCGCCTTGTGCTATTGATTGCTGTGCTTGTTGCTGTCCGCTAGGATCAAATGAGCGCGGCATATTGCGCTCTATAATACCTTTACGTGGCGGTGCTGGTGCTATGTTAAAGCGAGGGTCGCGTGCTATTACTGCTGCCGGATTATCTAATCCTAGCATATCCTCAATGCTACGTGCGTCAGCTTCTGCGCTGAGTTCATCAGGCATAGTTAGTACTACTACGACTTGTTGACAGTACCCAAGAAGCCACCGCCGCTGTTGCCTGACTTCTCAACAGGATACGGATTAGGTGCCCATGTTGGTGTCATCTGTGCTTGGAACACTTCGCGGTCTTGAATAGTAGTTACACGTGGAGCGAAGATGATGTAATCAGCAAGAGGACGTTGACCACCTTGGTTCATGCCGTCAGCTTGAATAGCTGCAACTTGCTTGAACTTCAAATCTACTTGAGACACACCAATAGCGCCAGCAGCGAGTGCGCGACCTAATTCACCGAAGTACTGACCACCTACGGAGTTTGTAAGTCTAGCAGTACTACGCATCGTAGCAGTACCTTGTAGCTGCAATGCGTGTGGCTGTGGATTGCTGATTGCGCCGTCCCATCCGCCTGCCCATGATGGCATAGTAGTACCTCCTATATTATAGTAATATAAGCTCTATATTGGCTGTAGCATATTATACGCATGTTGTCAATAGTATACAGCGTATACATCCGGCCCGAAGGGCCGGTTAGCTGCTTTGCTTGTATACACACCCCCCTATAGTAATACTAATACTCATATAGCGCTCGGGGGGAGTACCTCCTTATTCGCGGCAATTTGATTAGTTCATACAGTGGGTGATGACGCTCGCGCACGAACCCGCGCG
>Ga0137435_1000061_pt1 | contig 46226 bp, 42 predicted proteins | sample EasRivERMGT100_2_FD_104904 | JGI IMG/M metagenome (GOLD analysis project Ga0137435, IMG submission 104904) | Soil microbial communities from meander-bound floodplain in the East River, Colorado, USA - East River MetaG ERMGT100_2 | ecosystem: Environmental > Terrestrial > Soil > Floodplain ... | reverse complement strand
GTCGCCGCGTAAAACGCGGTATCGATCCCCTCCTGCACATCCCCGCCCGTCTCGGCGAGCACCTTCCCCATTTCGCGCGTCATGGCCTTGGCCATCTCGTCTTTGCGCTTGACCAACAGCTCCCCGACCCGCTGCAGCACCTGGCCGCGAATCGGCGCGGGAGTCTTCGACCACTGGGCAAAGCCGCGCTTCGCCGACGCGACCGCGCGCTTCAAATCGTCCGGTCCCGAGCGGGGGAAGCGGCCGATGACGTCATTCCAATCTGCGGGATTGCGATTCTCGAAGTAGTCGCCGGTTGAGGGAACGACCCAGTCGCCGGCGATGAAGTTCTTGAATTCAGGAGGGGGTGCCATGGATCTCAGGGTTCGGGACAGAAGAATGGAATGGGCTGCTTGCCATAAATGCGCGGCAGGACCTGCCGGCCGGCCAACGCCAGACCCCAGATGATCAACACGATCGAGAGCGCATGCGCCCAGCCGAGGCGGCGCCTCCAGGACGACAACGCGCTCCAGATTCCGGCGACGGTGACGGTCGTCGCCCCAATGAGGTAGAAAACGAGCTTGAATCCGCACGAGTACGCGTAGGGCCAGGCGATCATCCCCACGCCCAGCGCGAGGCCCAGGCCGACGCGGATCCAGGTGGTGAGCCACGCGCGCCCGCGCGCGGGACCGGCCGGAGGCACAGGGCCGTGCCGCGAGACGGGAACCGTCGGCACGCCGCGGCCGAGCGTCGAATCGGCTTCCGGAAGCTTCGCGAGCAGCTTGTCCACTTCGCGCATTTCGCGATCCCAGTCGCGGTCTTTCTGATCCTTTTCTTTTTCTTTGGCCACTAGACATTCCCCCCGCCGCTGTCGCCCCCGCCCCCGCCCTCCCCCACGCCCTCGCCCCCGCCCCCGCCCCCGCCCCGGCCCCAGCGGGCCAATCCGTATCGCTCGATCTTCTTGTAGAGATTGCTGCGCGGCATCTGCAAGCTGCGCGCGGTCTCCGACACGTTCCAGTCGTGCTGCTGCAACTTACCCAGGAGGAACGCGCGTTCGGCGGCCTGCTTGAAGTCCTCGAATGTCGCCACGCGCATCCACGCGGCGTCGGCCGGACCCTTTCCTCTTCCTCCCTCCCCCTTCCCCACCAGCCGGTCCACATCGTTCTGCGTCACGGTAGATCCCGTCGCGAGAATGAGCAGCCGCTCGACCGCGTTCTTCAGCTCGCGGATGTTGCCCGGCCAGTCGTGCGCGTTGAGCCGCTCCAGCGCCGCAGCCTCGAACTCCTTGGGGGGCAAACCGCCGCGCTTCGTCAGCTCCTCGGCGAAATGCGCGACGAGCTGCGCGATATCGCCACGCCGCTCGCGCAGCGGGGGCACGTGAATCGGCACGACGTTCAGCCGATACAGCAGGTCCTCGCGGAAATGCCCCTCCTCGATTTCGGACCCCAGGTGCTTGTTGGTCGCGGCGATGACGCGTACGTCCACGGGCCGCGTTTTCCCCGACCCGACGCGTGCAATCATGCCTTCCTGGAGCGCGCGCAGCACCTTGGCTTGCGCCGCGAGACTCATGTCGCCGATCTCATCGAGGAACAGGGTGCCCCCGTCGGCCAGCTCGAACTTGCCCGCGCGATCGGCGAACGCCCCGGTGAAGCTGCCCTTCATGTGGCCGAACAGCTCGCTCTCGATCAGCTCGGTGGGAATCGCCGCGCAGTTGACCTCCACGAACGGCCCCGCGGCGCGGGGGCTCAAGGCATGAATCGCGCGGGCGACCAGCTCTTTCCCGGTGCCGTTCTCTCCCGTGATGAGCACCCGGGCCGGCGTGGGCGCCACCTTCTCGAGCAAACCGATCACCTGGCGAATCGCCTTGCTCGTTCCGACGATCTCGTACTGCGCCCGCACCTCCTGTTTCAGCCGCACGTTTTCGCTCACGAGCACGACGTGCTGGAGCGCGTTGCGCAGCGTCAGCAGGATCCGGTCGGTATCGAGCGGCTTTTCGAGGAAATCGTAGGCGCCGAGCTGCGTGGCTTCGACGGCCGTTTGAATCGTGCCGTGGCCGGAGATCATCACGACCTGCGCCTGGGAATCGAGCTCGCGCAGCTTCTTGAGAGTCTCGAGCCCGTCCATCCCTTCCATTTTTACGTCGAGAAACACGAGCTGGGGCTGGAACTCGGGATAAACGCGCACCGCCTCGTGGCCCGAGGCGCAGGTTTGGACTTCGATCTCTTCGTATTCGAGCACTTGCTTCAGCGCATCGCGAATACCCCGCTCATCGTCCACGACCAGCACCCGGCGCGGACTCATGGTGCTCGCCGCTTGTAGAGGACGACGCCAGTCGTGTGCACCTGCACGTCGGTCACCGCCGAATCCACCTTCACCGGGACGGCCCCGTCGGGGGAGGCCCCCGCCATCTGCTTCGTGATCTGTTTGATGAAGGGGCCGGGAATCTCGAAGCCGCGCAGGCTGACCTCCGTGATGTCGTACAATGCCGTCCCTGGACGCGCGATCGAGACGGTGCCGCCCATCCGCAGCGGCTCGTGATCACCAAACATCCCCGCGAACGGTCCCAGCGTGCCCGGCGGCAGGGCGCGCGTATCCAATCGCGCATGCAGGATCAACTTGCCCTCCTGCAGCTCGACGCGCAGTGAGTCGTACGTTTTGCGCACCCTCCAGTCGATGCCGCCGCCGATCAGAGACGCCATCTCGTTCGGCGTCAATACGATGGAATCCGGTCCCGCGGGCCTCCGCAACGTCGTGACCTTCTGCTGCCCGGACGCCGTGGCTTTCGGCGTGGGTGCGCCCACCGCCGTGTCGGCGACCGGTGGCAATGCCTGGGAGCGCCCGAACCAGCGTGCGAACGTGCTCATGATGGGCGCGCGGAACCACCAGACCGCGGCGAGCACGAGAATCACTGCCGCGGCGCAACCGAGCTTGAGGACGCCCTTAAAACAGCCGTTCATGGTATTTCACTTGATACACCGGGCCCTCGGGTTTCAGGGTGCTCTGCATGAGATCCACGTCTGGAACGGTGACCGGTTCGTCGAAGTCGAGATCCGCGAGCAGCTCCGCGAGCCCCGCGAAGTCGCGCGGTTTCGCGTTGCGCGCGGCCCGCGCGACGGTCACGTGCGGGCGAAACGCGCGTGCCTCCGTCGGAAAGCCGAGCGGGGCGAACGCCTGCTCCACGCCATGCTGCAACAGCTCGAGTACGGGGTCCGGCGTCACGCCGACCCACAGGACGTGCGGCCGATGATAGTCCGGAAAGACTCCGAACCCCGTGATCTGGAGCGTCAGCGGTCTGGGCTCGCGTCCTGATCCCGCGGCGCGCTGCAGCGCCGTACGCAGGTCCGGCGCGCGCGTTTCCTCCACCTCGCCCAGAAACTTGAGACTCAAGTGTATGTTCTCGGGCTGCACCCATTTGACCGGCAGTTTTTCCCGACGCTGGCGCAGCGGCGCCAGGGTATCCCAGAGCTCCCGGCGCACGGGGTCGGGGAAGTTCAGCGCGACGAACGCTCTAACAGGCTCCCCCGGCGGTAACCGTGCGGGTCGATCTCCACCTGCGCGAAGCCCAGCGTCGTGAGGTGCTCGGTGATGGCGTCACGGCGCTCTTCAAGCCACGGAATCCACGACGGCGCGACCTCGAGTCGCGCGCGGTCGCCGAGATGGCGGACGCGCAGATCGCCCCTGACGCCGAGCGAGCGCAGGTACGCCTCGCCCGCTTCAACCTGCTTCAGTCGCGACGGGGTGATCGAGAGCCCGTACTGCACGCGGCTCGAGAGACACGGCGCCGCGGGCGCATCCCACGTCGGCAACCCCAGCTCACGCGACGCCGCGCGGATCTCCGCTTTGGTGAGCCCCGCCTCCGCGAGCGGAGAGCGAATGCCGGCCCGCTGACCCGCGGCCTTCCCCGGCCGATGCTCGTGCAAATCGTCGGCGTTCGTGCCGTCGCACACGATGTCGAGCCCGCGCTCGCGCGCGAGTGGCAGCAGCCGGTTCCACAGCTCGGTCTTGCAGTAGAAGCAGCGGTTGGTGGGATTGGCGAGGTAGCTCGGGTCTTCCAGCTCGTGGGTGTGAATCTCGACGAGCGGGATGTCGAATCGGGCGGCGACCTCGCTCGCCGTGCGCCACTGCGCCTCGGGATAGGAGTCGCTCCGGCCGATGGCCGCGAGCATCCGGTCCTTGCCAAGCTCCTGGCGCAGCACCACCGCGAGCAGCGCGGAATCCACGCCGCCGGAATAGCCAAGCAACACCGAGGGATAGGAGCGAACGAGGGCGCGGAGCGTCTGCATCGCCCCAATACTAGCCCGGCCGACTGTCCTAATCAAAGGACAATTCTGGTTGCCAAAACCGGATATTCCGTAAGGAAGAAACCTGGCAAAGTTACGATGCGTTCACGTAACAACCCAGGAGCCTTCCAAATGCCCGCCAAGACCGAACTCGACACCACCGACCGACGGATTCTGCGCATCCTCTCCCAGGACGGCCGGGCCAGCTACCAGGCGGTCGCGGACGAAATCGGTCTCTCTCGGCCTGCGATCATGGAACGGGTGAAGCGACTCGAGGAATCGGGATACATCCGCGGCTACCGCGTGCAGCTCGATCGCGCCAAGGTCGGGTTGCCGGTGACGGCGTTCGTCGCGGTGCGCTACGGCTCGAGCGACTACGTCGGCGATGAGCCCCGCATGCGCGAGATGGAAAAGCATCCGGGCGTGCTGGAGTGCCACCACATCGCCGGCGACGACTGCTACATCCTCAAAGTCGTGGCCGAAGATCTCGAAGGCGTGCAGTCGATCCTGCGCGATCTGCGCGGCCCGAACGCCCAGATGAACACGCGGACGACGATCGTGCTGTCGACCGTGTTCGAAAAGCCCGGCTACATTCCCACCGAGCCCGACTGATGGCCGCGCTCAAGGGCAAAGCGCTCATCGCGTATCTGGTCGTCTGCGTCTTCTGGGGCTCGACCTACCTCGCGATCAAAGTCGGCGTCACGGAGCTGCCGCCGTTTCTGTTCGCTGGGCTCCGCTTCCTCGTCGCGGGACTCATCCTGCTTGCGCTGGCGCGCGCGCTCGGCGATCCGCTCCCGAAGAAAAGCGACTGGCGCACACTGGCGATCGTCGGCCTCCTGCTGCTCGCCGGCGGCAATGCGTTCGTGGTCTGGTCCGAGCAATACGTCGGCTCCGGAATTGCCAGCATCTTCGTCGTCACCGTCGCGATGTGGACGGCGCTGTTCGATGCCCTGATCCCTGGCGGGTCGAGTGAGCTGAACTGGCGCGTCGTCGCCGGGCTCGCGCTCGGCTTCCTCGGCACGCTGCTGTTGGTCGGGGCGACGCCGGCCGAAATCCTCGCCGCCGATAAACGCGGACCGATCGCGCTGACGATCGCGAGCGCGTCGTGGTCCCTCGGCACCGTGTATGCCAAACGGCATCCCACGAAGGCTAGCCCGTACATGGGGGCCGCATTTCAGATGATCGTCGGTGGCGGCGTCGTCGCGCTCGTCGGGACGATGCTCGGCGAATGGGCGTCCTGGCATTTGAGCACCCGCGGCATCGGCGCGATCGTCTATCTCGTCATTTTCGGATCGATCCTCGGGTACAGCGCGTATTCCTATGCCCTGCGGCACGCCTCGGCCACCATCGTCGGCACGTACGCCTATGTGAACCCGGTGATCGCGGTGCTGCTCGGTTGGCTGCTGCTGCACGAACCCGTCAGCTCGCGCACATTTATCGCGATGGGGATGATTCTGGTGGCGGTTGTTTGGATTCAGTTCTCTCATAGACTGCGGCGGATCGGCGGATCGACGGATGGTCGGATGGAGAGCGCGCCGGCGATGCGTCCATCCGACAATCCGCCCATCCGCCCCGAGCCGGAGGCCACTACATGACTCCGCAGCTTCCCCGCGACGCGGTGCTGCTCGTTGTCGACGTCCAGAAAGGCATGGACGTCTACGCCGAGCGCTACAATCGCAACAATCCGGACCTGGAGCGCAACATCGCGCGGTTGCAAGGCGCGTGGCGGAAGACGGGCCGGCCCATCGTGCATGTGCAGCATCTCTCCACAGAACCCAAGTCGCCGCTCCGGCCGGGCCAGCCAGGCGTGGACATCAAGGACGAGGTCAAGCCCCTGCCGGGCGAGCCGGTCGTGCAGAAGTCCGTCAGCAGCGCCTTCATCGGCACGACGCTCGAGCAGGACCTGCGGCGCCAGGGCCGTACGACCCTCGTCGTGGTCGGCATGCAGACCAACCTGTGCGTCTCGACGACGGCGCGCATGGCCGGCAACCTCGGCTTCACCACCTACGTCGTGTCCGACGCGACCGCAACCTTCGACAACCAGGGCCCGGACGGGAAGCGCTATGCGTCCGAGCTGCTGCACGACGTCGCGCTGGCCGATCTGCATGGTGAGTTCTCCACGGTGCTCGACACCAAAACCGTGCTGGCGGCGATATGACGATTCGCAAGGTCAACCTCAACGAGATGTTCGGCCGGTTTCAGGATCACTGGAAGCCGAAGATCGTCGGGGAAGTCAATGACAGCCTGGTCAAGCTCGTAAAATTCACGGGCGAATTCGTCTGGCATCACCACGACCGCGAGGATGAGCTGTTTCTGGTGGTCAAAGGGCGGATGCGGATGAAGCTCCGGGAGGGCGACGTTGTGGTCGGCCCCGGTGAATTCATCATCATCCCACATGGCGTCGAGCATAAACCCGTCGCCGAAGAGGAAACGGAAGTGCTGCTGTTCGAGCCGAACTCCACCCTGAACACCGGAAATGTCCAGAATGAGCGTACCGTCCCCCAGCTCGAACGGCTCTAGGCTGATCGCGCGTGTCTGGCACGGTGTAACCGAGGCGGCTCGGGCGGAGGAATACGCCGCGTATCTCGAACGCACCGGGGCGCGGGAGTGCCGCGCTACGCCCGGCAACCGCGGCGTCTATGTGCTGCGGCGCATCAAACAGAATCGCGCCGAGTTCACATTCATCTCGCTGTGGGAGTCGGTCGACGCGATCCGGCGCTTCGCGGGGGAAGATCTCGAGAAGGCGCGCTACTACCCGGAAGATCGCGACTTCCTGCTCGAGCTCGAGCCGTTCGTCGATCACTACGACGTGTTATCCGCTCCCCTCCCATCGCGGTGAAAGAACCCGAGATCTCGCTCGACCCCGCTGACGAGCGCGGGTGGGAGGCGCTGCGCCTCCTCGGCCACCGGATGGTGGACGAGATGCTCGAGCACTTGCGCACGGTACGCGAGCGGCCCGTGTGGCGTCCCGTTCCGGCGGAGGTACGCCAGCGGCTCTCGGGACCAGCCCCACGCGACGCCACGCCCGTCGCAGTTGTCTACGAAGAGTTCAAGCGCGACGTGCTACCCTACCCGACGGGCAACATCCATCCACGCTTTTGGGGCTGGGTCATCGGCACCGGCACGCCCGTCGCGATGCTCGCCGACATGCTGGCGTCGGGGATGAACCCCCAGGTCGCCGAATTCGACGACGCATCCGCCGTCGTCGAGAACCAGGTGATCGCCTGGCTCGTCGAGCTGCTCGGCTTGCCTCCCGAAACGCACGGGCTGCTCGTGTCGGGTGGCTCGATGGCCAACTTTGTGGGGCTGGCGGTCGCGCGCAACGCGCGCGCGGGGTTCGACATCCGCGAGCGCGGGCTGCAAAACGGCGACGCGCCGCCACTGACGGTGTACGCGTCAACCGAAACCCACTCCTCGGTTCGCAAGGCGGTCGAGCTGCTCGGCCTTGGCCATGACGCACTGCGGAGCATTCCCGTCTCGGGCGACTACACGATCGACGTCCGGGCGCTGCGCGAACGGCTCGCGCAGGACAAGACCGCAGGCCGGCGGCCCATTTGCATTGTCGGCAATGCCGGCACCGTGAATACCGGCGCGACTGACGATCTGCGCGCGCTCGCTCACGTGTGCCGCGACGAAGGACTGTGGTTCCATGTGGACGGCGCGTTCGGGGCCCTTGTGGCGCTGGTCCCGGAGCTGCGCCCGCTCGTTGCCGGACTCGAGCAGGCCGATTCCGTCGCCTTCGATCTACACAAATGGCTGTACATGCCGTACGAGGCCGGTTGCACGCTGGTCCGCGACCAGGCGGCGCACCGCGCGACGTTCGCGCTGACCCCTGCCTATCTCGCGTCGTTCGATCGCGGTATCGCGGCCGGCGGATTCCCGTTTGCGGAACGCGGCGTGCAGTTGTCGCGCGGCTTCCGGGCGCTGAAGGTGTGGATGTCGTTCAAGACGCATGGCCTGAACGCATTTGCGCAGCTGATCCACCAGAACGTGCGCCAGGCCCATTACCTCGCCGGGCTCGTGACCAAGCACCCGCGTCTCGAGCTGCTCGCTCCGGCGCCCCTCAACGTGGTGTGCTTCCGGTTTGTGGTGCCGGGCGCCGATGACGCCAGGCTCAACGAGTTGAACAAGGAAATCCTGCTGCGGATTCAGGAAAGCGGCCTGGCGATTCCCTCGCAGACCATGCTCGCCGGCAAGTTCGCGATTCGCGTCGCCATCACGAACCACCGCAGCCGCCGCGAGGATTTCGATCTCCTCGTGCAGGCGGTCGTGGAGCACGGCAGCGCGCTACGCTGAGTCATCGGGCGTCCCGACGATCTTCCCTTCGATCGGATTGGCGAACGACCGCACGGTGTGGTAGGCGAGCTCGATGTCCTTGGCCTTGCCGAACTCGGTGAGGATTTCGTCCCAGATGGCCGACACCGTGCCGCGGCGGCGGCGCGGCTCGATGAGATACCGAACGGTGAGGAGAATGCCGGACGCCGTCGTGCTCGTGTACACGATCGGCGTCAGCTTCTTGTAGTTGATGAGGTATTGCCGCGAGGCCGCGAGCAGGTCCCGCTCGGCCTCCGCCGTCAGGTGCTGGGCGTGCTTGAAAGCAATCTGCGTCAGGATCTCCTTCGCTTTGTTCCAGTTGCTCTCGTAGGTCACCAGCACCGGCACTTCATTCCAGACGTACTTGAAGCCCTTGTCGTAATTCGCGACCGCCTCGGTAAACACCAGCTGGTTGGGAATGTGGACGATGCGGCCCGTGCTCTGGTCCGCATCCACCCAGCCGCCGATTTCATTGAGCGTGAATTGAAACAGATGCATGTCGATGACGTCGCCCCTGTGCTTGGCGATCTCGATGCGATCCCCGACCTCGAAGGGGCGGCTCCACACGAGGAAGGCCCAGCCGGCGAGGTTGGCGAGCGGATCCTTGAGCGCGATCGCGACGCCCGCCGAGACGATGCCGAGGAACGTCGCGAGCGACTTGAAGCCCTCGAGCCATTCCCGGCCGATCACGAGGATCCCGATGGCCAGGAAGAGGTAGGCGATCGTCTTGCGCCAGCGGTACCGCGTCCACGGGTCCGTGAAGCGCCGGTAGGCGATGGCGAGGACGATCCGCTGCAGAATCCAGAGCACGCCGATCACGACGATCGTGACCAGCAGGTGCGTCTGCACCGCGGGACTCAGGCCTACCCGGTCTTGTAACCACTCGTTCACGGTGGCCAAAACTATGGGCCCGTCTCATTTTAGGCCACCGAATGGAACAGCTTCATGTCCTGCGCGACCTCGCGGTCATCTTCGCCGGCTCGCTGGTGGTTATTCTGCTTTTCTACCGGCTCAAGCTGCCGGCGCTTCCCGGATTCATCATCGCCGGAATCCTGCTTGGCCCCAACGCGCTCGGGCTCGTCTCCGATCCGCACGACGTCGAGGGACTCGCCGAAGTAGGCGTGATTCTGCTGCTGTTCACGATCGGCATCGAATTTTCCCTCAGCCGTCTCAGGGAGATGCGGGGGCTGGTCCTCGCCGGTGGCCTCGCGCAGATGGCGTTCACCGTGTTTGCGACGCTCGGAGTGGGGCTCGCGTTTCTCGGCGGTTGGCGCGTCGCGCTCTTCCTCGGATTCCTGATTGCGCTTTCAAGCACGGCGATCGTGCTGAAAGTGCTCTCGGATAAAGGAGAGATCGACGCGCCGCACGGCCGCCTGGCGACGGGCATCCTGATCTTTCAGGACTTGTGCGTCGTTCCGATCATGCTGGTGCTGCCGTTCCTCGCCGGCCAAGCGGAAGGCGGGATCGTCGGACTGCTGCTCGCGCTGGGCAAGGCGGCGCTGGTCGTCGTCGGTGTCGTGCTCGCGGCGCGCACGATCGTACCGCGCGTGCTGTCCGAGATTCTCAAGACGCGCAGCCGCGAGCTGTTCCTGATCGCGGTGATCCTCATCGGTACGCTCACCGCGCTCGGCACGGCTGCGGCCGGCGCCTCGCTCGCGCTGGGCGCGTTCCTCGCCGGCCTGATCATTTCGGAATCGGACTACGGCCATCAGGCGCTGGCCGAGCTGATGCCGTTTCGGGACATCTTCATTTCGCTGTTCTTCGTTGCGGTCGGCATGCTCGTTCAACTCGGCACGATCCGCGATCACATCTGGGTAACGCTGCTCGCCGTCGCGGTGATCATGGGAGGCAAGACGCTCTCGGCCGCCGTCGGACCGGCGCTGATGGGCTACTCCGGCCGGGTGGCGCTGCTCGCCGGCGTGGCGGTGTCGCAGATCGGCGAGTTCTCGTTCGTGCTCGCCAGGGACGGCCGCGAGGCCGGACTCCTGCCGGATCTGCTGTATCAGCAGTTCCTGGGAATCGCCGTGATCACGATGCTGGTGACCCCGTTCCTGCTCCAGGGGGGGCCCGCGCTGCTCGACAGGTTCGAGAAGATGGTGCCGCTCGACAAGCTGTTGCCCGGATACCGGCCGCGCGGTTTCGCGCCGGTGCAGGATCCCGTCAAGGATCACGTCATCGTCGCCGGGTACGGCCTCAACGGCCGCAACCTCACCGCCGCGCTCCGCGCCATCAACGCGCCCTATCTCATCGTGGAGCTGAACGCGCAGACCGTGCGCAAAGCCCGTGCGGAGGCCGAGCCGGCCTTCTATGGTGACGCCACCCGCGAGGAGATCCTGCACGCGTTGGGCATCGACCGCGCACGCATGTTCGTGATCGCGATCTCGGATCCGGCGGCCACGCGGCGCATGGTGCGCGTCGCGCGCGCGTTGAATCCCAAACTCTACATCATCGCGCGCACGCGCTACCTCGTGGAAATCCCCGAGCTGACGCGCCTGGGCGCCAACGTCGTGATCCCCGAGGAATTCGAGACGTCGATCGAGATCTTCTCGCGCGTGCTGGCACATTACAACGTGGCGCGCGGCGAGATCGAGCGGCTGGTGGGCGAAATCCGCGCATCGCACTACCAGGCGCTGCGACCGGGCTCGCGGCCGCGTCTGACACTCACGGGAGCGCTCGGCGCGATGCCGCAAATGCACGTCGAGCGGATCATTCTCGGGCCAAACGCCCCCGCCGTCGGCCAGACGCTCGCGGACACCGGCCTGCGCTCCAAGACCGGGGCGCTGGTGCTGGCGGTACGGCGGGGTGAGAGCGATTTGGCGACGCCGGAAGCGACGTTCCGGCTCGCGGCCGGGGACGTCCTGGTGGTGGTCGGGCAGCCGCAACAACTCAAAGGAGCGTATCAGCTCCTGACTGGGGCCCCGCCCTCCTAGCGCAGCAAGTCTTTGGCGGTCTCGATCGCGTCATGCGATCCCGCGAGCGCCAGCACATCCCCCGCCTGTAGCCGTTCGCCCGCCGCCGGCACCACGATGTCCTCGCCGTTGCGCGAAATCGCCAGCACGGTGGCGCCGCTGCGCCCGCGCAGGTTCAGATCGGCCAGACTCTGGCCGACCGCGCCGCTCGTCGAGTCGAGCCGGACGGCGACAGGCGCCCCGAGGCCCGGCAGCAGGCGGTTGACGTCGGCGAGCGCTTCCGTGCCGGGCGCGGGACTCCCGGCGCGCGCGTAGCGTCCGAGTGCCGCGACGACGGCCTGCGCGCCGGCGCGCACGTGTCCCTCGAGATCACGGACGCTGCGCCAGATCGCGACGCCGAACCCCGCGAGCACGAGGAACAGCACGAGCGGGCCCGAGTAGCTGGGCAGGAAAACCTGAGTGATGGCCACGACCACAATCCCCGCGATGAGGGCGATTCCGAGCTGCAGCGTCACGGCCAGGGCCCGTCGGGGTGCAGCGTCCAGATCCGCTTTGCCGACAGCCTTTGGCAGCGCCGTTTCGGCGAGCGAACGCCCTAGTCCCCGGGACAATCGGCCGATCCCCACTACCAGCGGCAGCGCCGCGGCCGCCGTCGCCGCCACGATGATCACGCGAGCGAGGGCCGGCGCGATGTGCAGCGTGCCCGCGAGTACATCCGCGATGGCGCCAAACTCCAGCGATATCGCCACGATGAGCGCGCTCAACACGGCGGCATCAAGTGCGAGCAATCCCACGAAACGCCGCACACCCCGCACTCCCGCTCGAGCGGCGGATTCCGCCTTGAGACGCTCGAGCCACGAGCCGTACAGCGCAGCGAATGTCTGCAGGGGCCGGGGCAGCCTGTGGTCGATGAACGCCGCGCTCGGCGCCGAGGCCCGGATGAGCCACGGCGTGGAGAGCGCCGTGAGCGCGGAGACGGCGATCGCGACCGGATAGAGAAAGCCCCGGTTCGCACCGAGGCTCAGGCCCAGCCCTGCGATAATGAAAGAAAACTCGCCGATCTGTGCGAGGCTCATCCCGGCTTGTACCGCGGTCCGGGTACCGCTGCCGGCGAGAAAGGCACCGACGGACACGCCCGTGATCTTCCCCACGATGACGACGGCGCTGAGCACGAGCACGGCCACCCACTGCTGCGCTACGAGCGCCGGATCGATGAGCATCCCGACTGAGACGAAGAAGATCGCAGCGAACACGTCGCGAACGGGGCGCACGAGGTGCTCGATCTCGTCGCCCTTACCGGACTCGGCGACCAACGACCCGGCGATGAATGCGCCCAGCGCCACGGAGTACCCAAAGCGCTGCGCGATGTACGCCGTAGCAAAGCAGATGCCGATGCTGGCGACGAGCGTCGTCTCGGCACGGCCGATCTTGGTGACGTAGCGGATGAAGCGCGGTACGACCAGCATGCCGACCACCAGCAGGCCCACGAGGAACATGACAAGCCGGCCGACGGTGCCCGCGACCCCGCCCGCCGAGAGGCTGGCTCCGGTGGCCACGGCGGTGAGTACCGCCATGAAAATGATCGCGATCAGGTCTTCGATCAGCAGTATGCCGACCACCATCTCACGCAGCCGGCCGCGGATGCCCTGCTCGTCGAAAGCCTTGGCGATGATCGTGGTGCTCGAAATGGCGACGATCGCGCCCGCAAAGACGCTCTCGAGGACCGTCCAGCCGAATGCGCGCCCGGCCAGGAACCCGAGCCATGCCATCAGGCTCGTCTCGATCACGGCCGTGAAGCCAGCGGCCGGGCCCACGCGCACGAGCTTGGCGAGATGGAACTCGAGACCGAGCGAGAACATCAGGAGGATGACCCCGAGCTCGGACAACGTCTGGATGATGCCGGGATCGGCGACGACGGGTATCGGTACGTGCGGCCCGACGATCAGCCCCGCGATGATGTATCCCAGCACGACCGGCTGGCGCAGCCGCTGAAACAGCACCGTCGTGATCGCCGCGACGGCGAGCACGACGGTCAGCGAGCGCAGGAATTCGTGAATGTCGTGCATGATCGCCACGATAGCCTGACGGAGTGGAGGCGGACAAGGTGATCACGGGCTAGAATCCATCGTTCACATCCCCGAGGACCGGACGCACGGGTCCGAGGTGGCGCCGATCGTCGCACTGCAGCGCGTGCGCGCGTCACTCGATCCCGCCGTCCTGCACGGCACAGTGCTCATCGTCCACGTGGCGAACCTGCCGTCGTTCCTGGGCCGGACCGTGTACTACAGCCCGATCGACGGGAAGAACCTGAAGGCCGAAATCCGGGCGCCGTTTGGCGGCATCGTGCTGTACGTGGTTGGGACGCCGGCGATGTCCCAGGGCGAGCCGATGGGGATGATCGGCGAGCCCCCGGCTCGATCGCTAGGCAACCCCGCGCCGATCCAGACTTCGGTACTGGATCGCTTCGCGCACATGCTTCGGCTCCAGCGCCGCCGCGCCCTCGAGGTCTGCGACCGTGCGGGCGATTTTGAGAATGCGGTGATAGGCGCGCGCCGATAAGCCGAGCCGCGTGATCGCCGTCTTGAGGAGTGCGTCGGCCCCGTCCGACACGCGGCAGTGCGCGCGAATGTCGCGCGGCGCCATGTGCGCGTTGGCATAGATCCCCGGCCGCGTGGCGAACCGCTCGCGCTGTACCGAGCGGGCGCGATCGACGCGCTCGCGCATCGCCTCGCTCGACTCGCCGCCGCCCTCCCCCATCAGCGCCTTGTACTTCACCGCCGGTACTTCCAGGTGGATATCGATGCGGTCCAGCAGCGGGCCGCTGACGCGCGCCAGATACCGCTGCACCACGAGGATGCCGCAGGCACAGGTGTGGTGCGGATCGCCATACCAGCCGCACGGACACGGGTTCATAGCCGCCGCGAGCATGAAGCGCGCGGGATAGGAGAGACTCATCGCGGCACGGGCGATCGTCACTACGCCGTCTTCCATCGGCTGGCGCAGCACTTCGAGTACGTTTTTGCGGAACTCGGGCAGCTCGTCGAGGAACAGCACGCCGCCGTGGGCCAGGCTGACTTCCCCCGGCCGCGGATACGAGCCGCCGCCGATCAAACCGGCGTCCGAGATCGTGTGGTGTGGGGCCCGGAACGGCCGCCGCGCCACGAGCGATTCGCCCAGTGGCAGCGTGCCCGCGACAGAATGGATCTTGGTCGTTTCGAGTGCCTCGTCGAGGCTCATCTTGGGGAGAATCGTCGGAAGGCGCCGCGCCAGCATCGTCTTCCCTGATCCCGGCGGACCGACCATGAGGATGTTGTGGCCGCCTGCCGCGGCGACTTCGAGTGCGCGCTTGGCGTGCGCCTGCCCCTTCACCTCGGCGAAGTCGACGTCGTCCTGGGCGCGCTCGGCGAACAGCCGCGCCACATCCACAGCCGCGCGCGGAAGCTCCGCTTTGCCCTCGAGGTAGTCCGCGATCTCCGCGAGCGAGCCGGCGCCCAGGACCTGGAGTCCATCGACCACGCCCGCCTCGGGCAGGTTCTCACGCGGCAGGATCAGCGCGCCGACTCCCGCCGCCCGGGCCGCGAGCGCGACCGGCAGGGCACCCCGGACCGGTCGAACCGCGCCCTCGAGCCCGAGCTCGCCAAGCACCACGATCGTCGGGAGCCGCTCCGCGGCGATCTGTTCGGTGGCGGCGAGAATCCCGAGGGCGATGGGAAGATCGAAAGCGGAGCCGGTCTTGGGGACGTCGGCGGGCGCGAGATTGATCGTCACGCGCCGCAGTGGAAAGGTAAATCCGGTGTTCGCGAGCGCCGCGGAGACGCGGTCGCGGCCTTCCTTCACCGCGCCCTGCGGCAGCCCCACCGTCACGAACGTGGGCAAGCCATTCGCGATATCCGTTTCGACTTCAACTAAATAGGCATCGATTCCGAGGACGGCGGCGGAGCGGACTCGCGCGAGCATGCCACAGGCTACCCTTGGGAGAGCCAGAGGCGTACCCAAACAGCCGCCCGTCGGGCCTAATCGATGCCGCTGAGTTGATTAGGGCAGGGCGTGCGCGTGATGGCTCACCGGGAGGATGCCGAAGGGCGCACCCGGCCGGTAGCCGCCTAGTTCACGGTATACTCGCGACCCTGGAGGCAGGACGTCATGGGCTTCTTGAGCGCCGTGATCTGCTCCTGCCGCTTGGCCTCGGCTTGCTGGGCCGCCTGGTTCTCTTTCTTGGCATCGCGCCGCCCCCGGATACCGCGCTCCTTCTTGGCATCACCCGTGTCGGCCGGAGGAGCCGCGGGCATCTTGAGGCCCGTCTGCTGCTCGGCCCACGCCAGGCACTCGCTCTCGTCTTTCGCTTGCTGCTCCCTGGGCTGCTGCTTGGCCGCGTAGACCGAGAGGCCGAGCTGCTGCGCTGGCGAGGGCGTGGCGGCTGATGTGGCCGGGGCCGCCGGTGGGGCCTGCTGTGCATCCAGCCACGGTGCCCCGAGGGCGACGGCGCTGAACAGAGCGATCAGAATCCGCATAAAGCCTCCCAAGCATCGGAGAGTTGGCCGCTGCCAGCACCTCAAACTCCCCGGCGGACTCGAGGCCGGGTCAGCGGGCACGACGAAGATGCCCGTCGGGGGACGGTCGTGGCATTGCCCCTAGGGACGATCCCCCCCGCTCCCTCACGGACGAGGGCAGCGAAGACTTGGTATGGGCAGGCCCTTCGCGATATCCGTTTCGACTTCGACGAGATAGGCATCGATCCCGAGGACAGCGGCGGAGCGGACGCGCGCGTTTCCTCAGGTAAACAAAACGCCGACTACCGGCGCGAAAAGCTGCTAGCGCGCGACGGCGTCGACGCGCACGCTCGCGGTAATGCCGCTGCCGATCGTGAAGTCGAACGTGCCGATGCGCTGCGCCTTGAGCGTGAGCAGCACTTCCGATTCTCCCGCATCCAGGCTCACGATCTCGAGAAAGCGCTGCCGCGCGCTGGTCTGACGATTACGCAGCAGCTGTGCGAGCGCATCGATCGAGGTCTCGTTCCCGAACAGGTCGCGCGCCGTGACCTTGAGGACGAACGGTGTCGCGATCCGGACGGTCACGCTCTGCCCGGTGACCACTTGCCCCTTGTGCTCGACGACGAGCGTCGAGATGGGCCCCGGGTCCAGCTGGTAGGTGACCAGCCGCTCGGCCGAATCGATCGTCGCAAACACCATCGCCTCACCGATTCGGGAGCCGAACACGACGTCGAGCGGGACGCGACCCGTTGAATCGAGCACCGCGGAATCGGGCTTGACGCGCGCGTTCACGGCGCGGAACCGCACGACATGGCCGACCGGCGCGTTCCCCCGCACGGTGCGGGCGCGGAACGCGAGCGGATCGTTCGGCACGCTGCCGACGCGCGCCCGGCGATTGGCGGCGCTCGGTGCCAGGAAGCCGGTCAGCGCACCCGACAGCCCGGCGGCGTCGGCGACTGGAACCTCGATGGCCGCGAGCTTGCGCACGCGCAGCTGCAGCGCGCCGCCGCGCGGCAGCGCTCCCGCCGTCAGGACGAAAGACGCACGCCCGACCGAATCGGTGGGAACGGAGACGGGCGCGCCCACACCGGAGGTCAACTCGACCGGCTCACGACCGAGCGGATTGCCCAGCGAATCGGTGACGGTCGCCACGACCGTGACACCGTTCTCGATCGAGGCGATGTAGTCCGGCGTCACGCGCAGCCGTCCCGGTTCACCGGCTCGGATCGTCAGCGTCACGGTGGGCCGTCCAGGGAAGGCGGAGCCGCCGCTGCCGACCACTTCGAACCGGTGCGTTCCGGGTTGTCCGACAGGAGGCAGCGGGAACACGATCACGCCGCTGTCATTCGTCGTTCCGGTGGCATCGCGTTGCAATCCGAGAGCGGTGCTGCCGCGCAAGGTCACCGAGATGCGGCGCTGCGGCACGCCACCCCGATGCACGAAGACGCGCGCGCTCGAGGTCGCGCCGGCGTTTACGACGAGCTCCGACGTGACGGCTACCGCCGTGAGCGCAGCCGCAACCGCCGAAGCATCGGCGGGCGGTGCCGCACGGCGACGCGTGGTGCATGCCTCCACACTCGCAATGACTTCGCCGCTCGCGCCCGCGTTTCGGAAGTCCGCCCAATCCCGTTCCGTCGGCCGAAACGCGATGCAGCTGCGCCGCACCACGTCGGCCACCTCGCTTGACGCGAACAGTGGATTGGTGAGCAAACGGATGACTTCGACCTTGTCGAGGGGCTGCGGGGTCTGGGCCTGCGGCACCGCGGGTGCCGCGATGCCGATACTGAGCGCGAGGGCGACGAGTCGGGGGACGGTGCGCATGTCAGGGCCGGGCACAGGCGGAACGTTCGAACTTGCGCTCGACGGTGCGGACGTCGGCATAGAGAGTCCGGTCACGCTCCTCGCGCTGTGCGTCGAACGGCGCCAGGCTCTCCCGGCGCGCGATGTTGTACGCCAGCCAATTGGACTCGACCTGCTGCAATCCGCGCGACAGCCCCTCGCAGGTCATCTGCCGGGCATCGAACATCCGCGCGCGGTCGGTGAACGCGGCCAGCGCGAGCGCCAACGTGTCGGCGCGGCGATCGAGCTCGGCCGCGGCGTACGCCGTCGTACCGGGGCCATTCGCGGCCGCGTTGCCGTTGGATCCCGTGCCCCGGGAGCCGCTCGAGGCGTCGCCCGCGCTGATGATTGCCGACAGTGCCACCACGAGCACGGCGCCGCCGAGCGCGCACGCGACGTAAATTGCGGGCTTGAGGAACGCCGTGGAGCGCGTCGCCGGCGTCGACGACGGCGCGGCCACCGGCGCCCCTTCGTCCTCGTCGACATCGGCGTCCGGGAAAAGGACGAGATGCTTATTGATCTGCTCGCCTGCAACGGCCGCCACCGACGCGCCGAAGCGAGCAACAGGCTCGGCAGCGTGATAGTTGTGCCAACCCAGCACCGTTTGTTTGGGCCCGTCGGTTTTGGCGGGTTCGGCCAGCCACTCGTACAGGGGCAGCGCCTCAACCGGCCAGGCGGGACTCGAGGACTGCCGGAAGACCCCGCCCGCGTTGCCACCCGCCGCGACCACGAGCACGATCGACGCGCGCTCCCCGAACAGCTCGCTCTGCGCCTCGACATCCGACGGCGTGAGCGCCGCGTCGCTAAATGAGTGACTGCGATACCACCCGACGATCTCGATTCCCTCTGCCACCGACCCCATCCCCTGGGCGAGCGCATCCGTCACCTCGTCCTCGGCCGCGACTACGGGGATCGGCAGCGCACCGTCGATGATGACGAATTGCGCGCCCGACTGACCGTCGGTACAGCGACGTCCCGCCAGCAGGCCGATACCGAGTCCGTTCGGCAACGTCGCGAGGCGGTCGTGGATTTTGCGAACCGTGTGCTGCGCGAAGAACATGAGCGGTGCCGGCCGGTTCGCCCCGCCGACCGCGGGACTCCACAGGATGGAGTCGCCGACGGGCATGAATCTCATCAGCCGCGGCTCCGCCGGCGGCGCCGACTGCGGCATGATGGCAAGTTCTGGATGGACGGCCGGGCGTGTCCCGGGAATTGGACTGGTCTCTGACACGATCTCCCCCTTCCTCTATTGGGGGCAGCATATACCGTACCGCCCACGGCGCGTGTAACCGCTGTGGTGTTAGGCACTTGGTTCAAGAGGGGGTTCGCGGTTGTCAGCTAGTTGTAAGCTGCGTGCAACACTTCGCGCAGCGCGCTGTGAGCTGGTTGTAAGCCAGGCGAAACACTTCGCGCAGCACGTATCTTCGACGTCTTGGGCCAGCTATGCGTATACAAGGCGTGACTTTCCGGACGTTTTTGCTCGCGACCGCTGGGATCGCGAGCCTCAGCGCATGCGGGTCGGATCGCGGCGCTGCTTCCCCCAAAGTGCCTGTCAGCGTCGCCCGCGTCGTACAGCGCTCGGTGCCCTATGAGCTCGCCGCGACGGGGACCGTCGAGGCGATCCGCGCGGTGGACGTAACGCCGCAGGTCGGCGGCACGATCCTGCGCGTCAACTTCCGCGAGGGCGCCGAGGTCGCCGCCGGGCAGGTTCTGTTCGAGATCGATCCCCGCCCCTATCGCGCCGCACTCCAGCAGACCCAGGCCGCATTGCTGCGCGACCTGACGCAGGCGAAGAGCGCCGCGCGCGAAGCGGCACGCTACCGCGAGCTGGCGGCGACGAACACGGTCACGCAGGAGGACTACGAACAGAAGCAGGCGGCCGCGGATGCCGCTGCGGCGGTCGTCCAGTCTGACTCCGCTGCCACCGCGCTGGCACAGCTCAATCTCGAGTACGCCACCGTGCGCGCGCCCATCGGCGGACGCACCGGCCGGCTGCTCCTGCACGAGGGGAATGTCGTGCGCGCGGGCAGCGATCCGCTGGTGTCGATCGTGCAGCTGCGGCCGATCCTCGTCCGCTTCCCCGTGCCGGCGGTGAACCTCCCGGCGCTCCGCCAGCGCGCAGGCCAGGGGCTCGTCGCGATTGCGATGCCGGCGCGCGACTCGGCCTCCGCTGTGCGGGGAGTCCTGTCGTTCGTAGACAATCAGGTCGACACGACGACCGGGAGCCTGCTGCTCAAGGCGCGGTTTCCCAACCGCGACGGCGCGCTCTGGCCCGGTGAGTTCGTGAGCATCACGCTGGTGCTCGGCATGCAGGAGAACGCGGTCGTCGTACCGAGCGCGGCGGTGATGCAGGGACAACAGGGGACGTATGTCTTCGTCGTGAACGACGACGGGACCGCGACGGCGCTACCGGTCACGGTCGAGCGCACGCTTGATAGCCTGACGGTGCTCGCCGGCGTCCCGGCCGGTGCCCTGGTCGTGACCGACGGGCAGCTGCGGCTCACGCCGAACGCGAAGGTCGACATTCGGTCCGCACCCAACACCGAATCACAAGGGGTACGATGAGTATCTCCGGCCTGTTCATTCGTCGGCCCGTCGCCACGACGCTGGTGATGTTCGGGATTCTGATGTTCGGGTTGATGGCCTACCGGCTGCTGCCCGTCAGCGATCTCCCCAACGTCGACTATCCGACGATCACGGTCTCCGCCGGCCTGCCGGGCGCCAGCCCGCAGACGATGGCCGCGGCCGTTGCCACGCCACTCGAGAAGCAGTTCTCGACAATCGCGGGCATCGACGCGATGACCTCGACGAGCACGCTCGGCGGCACGAACATCACGTTGACATTCGCGCTGTCGCGCGACATCGACGCGGCGGCGCAGGACGTGCAAGCGGCGATTTCGAAAACGCTGCGGCAATTGCCGCCCGGAATTCAGCCACCCTCGTACAACAAGTCGAATCCTGCTGACTCACCGATTCTGTTCCTGGCGCTGACATCGACGACGATGCCGCTGCCCACGCTCAACGAATACGCGGAGACGTTCCTGGCGCAGCGTCTGTCCACGGTGAGCGGCGTCGCGCAGGTGCAGGTGTTCGGATCCCAGAAGTACGCCGTGCGCATTCAGGTCGACCCCAAGGCGCTCGCCGCGCGCGGGATCGGCCTGGATGAAGTCACCGCCGCGGTCTCGGCCGGGAATCCGAATCTGCCGACGGGGACGCTGTGGGGCCCGCAACGCGCCTACACGATTCTCGCCGACGGGTCGATCTCGAGCGCGCCCGAGTTCCGCCAACTGGCCGTGACGTATCAGAATGGCGCGCCAGTGCGGTTGCAGGAGGTCGCGCGCGTGATCGACGACGTACAGGACTCGCGGACCGCGGCCTGGTTCGACGGCCGGCGCGCGGTCACGCTCGCCATTCAGCGCCAGCCCGGGACCAACACCGTGCAGGTCGCCGACGCGGCCAAAAACATGGTCGCGCGGCTGTCGTCGCAGCTGCCCCCCTCGGTCGAAGTGAACACGCTTTACGACCGCTCGGTCTCCATCCGCGAGTCGGTGCATGACGTGCAGCTCACGCTGCTCATCACGCTGGCGCTCGTCGTGATGGTCATCTTCCTCTTCCTCCGTAACCTTTCGGCGACCGTCATCCCGAGCCTGGCGCTGCCGTTCTCGATCATCGGCACGTTCACGGTCATGTACCTCCTGGGGTACAGTCTCGACAACATCTCATTGATGGCGCTGACGTTGTCGGTGGGGTTCGTGGTAGACGACGCGATCGTGATGCTCGAGAACATCGTGCGCCACCTCGAGAAGGGGAAACGGCCGATGCAGGCGGCGCTGGATGGCGCTCGCGAAATCGGGTTTACCATCGTCTCGATGACGTTGTCGCTCACCGCCGTGTTCATCCCGGTGCTGCTCATGGGCGGCATCATCGGCCGGCTGTTCCACGAATTCGCCGTCACGATCGGCGTCGCCATTCTCGTGTCGGGGTTCGTCTCGCTCACGCTCACGCCGATGTTGTGCAGCCGGTTCCTGCGGCCGCCCAAGGAAGCGCATCACGGGCGCTGGTATCAAGCCACCGAACGGATCTACCAGCGCACCCTGGGACTGTACGAGCGTTCGCTCGGCTGGGTGATGGACCGGCGCGGGCTGACGATGGCCGTTTCGGCCCTGATTCTCCTCGCGACCCTCGGGCTGTACACGCTCGTGCCCAAGGGGTTCATTCCGACGGAAGACATCGGCAGCATTCAGGGCACGACCGAGGTCCTGGAAGGCAGCTCGTTCGAGGCGGTGCGCGATCACCAGCTGGCGGTCGCCGAGATCGTGCGCCAGGATCCGAACGTCGACCACTTCATGTCGTCGATCGGCGGCGGGAACCAGGGGCGTCTCAACATCCGGCTCAAGCCGCGCGGCGAGCGGCTTCCCGCCGACCAGGTCGTACGCGAGCTGATGCCGAAACTGATGAGCGTGCCCGGCGTCAAGACGTATCTCTCGATCCCACCCGCGATCCGTATCGGGGGGCGCTCGACCAAGACGCAGTACCAATTCACGCTCCAAAGCGCCGACCTCGAGGAGCTGTACGTCAATGCGGCCAAGCTGGAGGATGTGCTGCGCGGCAATCCCAAGCTGCAAGACGTGACGACCGACCTGCAGATCAAGAATCCCCAGGTGAACGTCCGCATCGATCGCGACCGCGCGACCAGCCTTGGCGTCTCGGTCCAACAGATCGAGCAGGCGCTGTACGATGCCTACGGCTCGCGGCAGGTCTCGACGATCTACACACCGAACAACCAGTACTGGGTGATCATGGAGCTGCTGCCGCAGTATCAGCGCGATCCGTCGGCGTTGCAGCTGCTGCATCTCCGGTCGCAGCGCGGCACTCTGATTCCCCTTACCTCAGTGGCATCGGCTTCGAGCGAGGTCGGTCCCTTGAGCGTGAACCACAGCGGCCAGCTCCCGTCAGTGACGCTGTCGTTCAACTTGCCGCCGAACGTATCCCTCGGTGAAGCGGTCGATGAAGTGCAGAAGGCGGCCCGCCAGACGTTGCCGTCGACGATCAGCACCGGCTTCTCGGGGACCGCGCAGGCGTTCCAGGACAGCCAGCAGGGACTGTTTTTCCTGTTCGTGCTCGCGATCGTCGTGATCTACATCGTGCTCGGGATTTTGTACGAGAGCTTCATCCACCCGCTGACGATTCTGTCCGGCCTCCCGTTCGCCGCATTCGGTGCGCTCCTCACTTTGCTGGTGTTTGGGACGGAGCTGAGCGTCTATGCGTACGTCGGCGTGATCATGCTCGTGGGTCTCGTCAAGAAAAACGCGATCATGATGATCGACTTCGCGCTCGACGCTGAGCGCAACGAAGGCAAGTCGCCGCGCGACGCGATCATCGAAGCGGCCAGCGTGCGGTTCCGGCCCATTATGATGACGACGATGGCCGCGCTGATGGGCACGCTGCCGATCGCGATCGGCTGGGGCGCGGGCGGCGAATCGCGGCAGCCGCTCGGTCTCGCGGTCGTGGGCGGCCTGGCGTTCTCCCAGCTCATCACGCTGTACGTCACGCCGGTCATCTACACCTACCTCGACGCGCTGCAGCACCGCCTTGGCCGCGCGCGCCGGTCGGTCATGGAGCCGCCGCCCGTCGCTGCCGATTGAATCTCGTAACGACTTCGCGGTAACAGAGACTCACCCCCTCTCCACAACGTGGAGAGGGGGTGAGGGAGTGAGGTCGGGGACGGCAGGGGAGGCTACCGAATTCCGACCGTCACCCCAATCTGCGCCGCACGCAGAGTGATCGGGGTCCGGACGCGCTGCCCCGAAAACGATCCGTCCGGATTCCGACTCAGCCCACCGGAAGGCACGTATTCCACCACGTCGTGCCGGGTGCCGCGGAAACCGATGTCGAGCCCGACCTTGCGCGAGAACATGATCTGCACGCCGCCGCCCACGCTGCCCGTCCACGTGGCGTCGCCGTCCAGGAAGGTGCCGTGGTCGCAGCCGCAGCCGCTGGGCGCGCTGACGTTGCTCCAGAACAGCGAGCCACCACCCGTCGCGAACCCATACACGCGCGCCGGTCCGTCACCGCCGATCTTGATTTGCGGTCCGAACGCGAGCGTCGCGATCTGAGACATGGTAGACCAGTCGTTATCGAAATTGCTCACGTCGTAAGCCATCCAGCCCCCCTCGACCCGCAATCCGAGGAACCCGGAACCGGAGACCGCGTAGAGGCCCACGCCGCCTGCCAAGTCCGCCGCTCGGCGGAATTGCCCGACCGGTCGCGCCGCTACGAAGTTGAAGCCCCAACTGCCGCGATCGTGCATTTCCCGCAGCGCGGCGCGCTGGCCAAAGAGGGACGTGGTCACGGTCATCAGGCTCAGCACCGCCATGCCGGTCCGCATATCGTCGTCCTGTAAAGGTGGAAGTGGGTTTCCACTGTGGCGGAAAGGCAATGCACGTGCCAAGCTTTTTGCCCATAGGGACACACCTGGGCTGACCTCTAAAAGGGACATTTTGGGATCAGGATGGATCAGATCGGCTACGACGATTTCGCCAGACTCGATATTCGCGTCGGGCGCATCGTGCAGGCGGACGAGTTCCCGCAGGCGCGCAAACCGGCCTATAAACTCCGCATCGATTTCGGCCCCGCGATCGGCATCAAGAACTCGAGCGCGCAGATCACGAAGTACTACGACACCCAAGATCTCGTGGGAAAGCTCGTGCTCGCCGTGGTCAATTTTCCACCGCGCCAGATCGCCACATTCTTTTCGGAAGTGCTGACGCTAGGGGTGATTCTTGGGGAGGGCGATATCTGCCTGGTGCACCCCGACCGTGACGTGCCGCTCGGCAGTCCCGTTCGCTGAGCCGAACCGGGCCTCGACGTAGTCATCCAGGATCTTCAGGAAATCGGCGACAATCGTGTCGCCCTTCAGCGTGAGCTTGAGCGCCCCATCGACGTAGACGGGCGCCCGCGGCTCCTCCGCGGTGCCCGGGAGTGAAATCCCGATGTCGGCATGCTTCGACTCGCCCGGCCCGTTGACAACGCACCCCATGACCGCGACGCGAAGCTCTTCCGAGCCCGGGTAGCGCGCCTGCCAAGCACCGCGGCGCTCGCGCAGATAGGCCTGGATCTGTTCAGCCATTTCCTGGAAGAATGTCGACGTGGTGCGCCCACAGCCTGGGCACGCGGTGACCTGCGGGGTGAAGCTGCGCAAGCCCAACGACTGCAGCACCTGCTGCGCGACCTGCACCTCCTCGGTGCGATCGCCGCCGGGGCGCGGCGTCAGCGACACGCGAATCGTGTCGCCGATACCTTCCTGGAGCAAAATGGAGAGCGCCGCCGTGCTCGCCACCACGCCCTTGGTGCCCAGTCCGGCTTCGGTCAGTCCGAGATGGAGCGGATAATCGGACCGTCCGGCGAGGCGGCGGTACACCGCCACCAGATCCTGCACGCCCGACACCTTGGCCGACAGGATGATGCGATCGTGCGGCAGCCCGCAGTCCTCGGCCAGCTCCGCCGAGCGCATCGCGCTTTCGACCATCGCGTCCATGGTGACGTCGCGGGCTTCGCGCGGCTCGTCGAGCCGGGCGTTGGCATCCATCATCTCGGTGAGCAGCTGTTGGTCGAGACTGCCCCAGTTCACGCCGATGCGAACCGGCTTTCCTGCGTTGATGGCGACCTGGATGATGGTGCGGAAGTTGTCGTCGCGACGCTTGGTCCCGACATTGCCGGGATTGATCCGGTACTTGGCCAGCGCGCGCGCGCACTCGGGGTACTTGGTCAATAACAGGTGGCCGTTGTAATGGAAGTCACCGATGACGGGGACGTCGACCTGCGCCACAATGGCGGGAACGGCGCGCGCGGCTTCGTCGGTATTCACGGTGACGCGCACCAGCTCGCTGCCGGCCTCGTGGAGCGCACGCACCTGCGCGGCCGTGGCGGCGACGTCGGCAGTGTCGGTGTTGGTCATCGATTGGACGACAATCGGCTGGGTGCTGCCCACGAGCACCGCGCCGACATCGACGACAACCGTCGCTCTGCGGCTTGCTTCGGTCACCCGACCAATATAACGGCGACGGCGGCCCCGACTGGAGCCGCCGTCAGCCTACATGAGGAAGAGCAGGAGGTAACGCGCGAAAACTCGCGCGCTTTGCCGTCAAAAGCGGAAGCCGAGCCCCGCGGTTACCTCGCCGCTCCAATAGACCCAGGAGGCGTAGCCATAGCAGTATCCGAATCCATCACACCACGATGAGCTGCCGGTCGAGTGGTTCGTGCTCGTGCCGCGGTAGCGTCCGTCCAGCCGCGCAACCATGGACTGGCCGATCTGAAACATGCCGCCGATACCGACGTTCCAGGCGAAGCGTCCTGAGGACGACGTGGGGGCGTTGGCAATGTGCGGAGACAAGATCGTCGAGCCGATGCCAATGCTCAGGTACCCACTCGCGGGCCCCTGCTGGCTCGCGTAGATGCCGCTGATGTCGATCTGGTCCACACCGATGTCGCCCCGGTCAGTGGGCTCTCCGAAGGGCAGCGTATCATTGGTGGTCTTGACGCCCGAAACGGCGCGCGCATAACTGAGCTCGACGCCGAACTGCTGCTGCGGGAAGTACACGAAGCGCCCACCGTACATCCAGGAATCTCCCAGCTGCACCTTGTTGGTGACGTTGGTGCCCACGTACAGATCGGTGGCGAAGTAGCCGCCGCCGATCGCGTACAGCTGGAACCGCTGTCGTTGTGCGGCCGCGGGATCCGCGACACCGGCCACCAGGCCCGCTGCGACTCCAAGCACCACGGCCGTTCTAGTAATCGAGCTCAGCACGGATCCCGTCCTTGTGAAAGGGTACGGAGGCGTGTCGTCGAATGAATGTCCGGCCGGCTGGCGCCGCAAATTGCCCCTTCGTGTCATTGATCGATTTGGTTTGGAGTGGCAGGACGGACCATTGCCCCAAAGGTCTACGGGCACGGTCCCGGGCTGGTCAACTGGCCTTGCAGGCTCCATCCTACACGCCGATGCAGTTTGCGTTCGTGGAGGCCGGCTGGACGCGCGGGCGCGTGCTGCGAGTCATGCTCATCGTCGCGGTCGCCTATTACGTCGGCGCCCGACTCGGACTCGCGCTCACGATGCATACCCAGCCGGTGTCCACACTGTGGCCGCCGAACGCGATTCTCCTCGCCGCGCTGTTGCTGACTCCCCCCCGCATCTGGCCGTTCGTCCTGCTGGGAGCGCTGCCGGCGCATCTGTTCGTCGAACTGACGAGCGGCATTCCGCCGCTGATGGTGCTCTCCTGGTTCGTCAGCAACAGCAGTGAAGCCCTGATCGGGGCCGCAGGGATGCGCCTGGTCGACCGGTCGCCGCGGTTGGACAGTCTTCGGCGCGCGGCGAACTTCCTGATCGTCGGCGTCTTTCTTTCGACGTTCCTCTCCTCGTTCCTCGACGTTGCATTTGTGGTTTGGAACCGCTTCGGTACCGAGAGCTATTGGGAGATCTGGCGCCCCCGCTTTCTGTCCAACGTGCTGGCGACCCTGGCGCTGGTCCCGGTGATCGTCCACGCATCCACCGCACGCATCAGCAGGCTCCGGGAAATCCCGCGGCGACGCTACGTCGAAGCCGCGCTCCTCACCGCCGGTCTGCTCACGGTGTGTATCATCACGTTCACCGGCGTCGCGGGCATGCCCCAGCCAGCCGTGGCGTTGCTGTACGCACCCCTGCCGTTTCTCTTGTGGTCAGCGGTCCGCTTCGGGCCCGGGGGCTCGAGCGCCAGTCTGCTCGTGCTGTCGCTGTTCGCGGTCTGGGCCGCCATCAATGGCCACCGGCCGTTCGACGCGACCTCCGCGCATGAGAATGCCCTGCTCTTGCAGCTGTTCCTCATCGTGACCTACATCCCCGTGCTGGCCCTCAGCGCGCTGATGGCCGAGCGCCGCCACGGCGAGCAGGCGTTGCGCCGCTCTGAGGAGCGCTTCGCCGTCGCGTTCCGGTCGAGCCCGGACGCGCTGGCGATCATCCGGCAGAGCGACGGGCACCTCGTCGACGTGAACGAGCGCTGGGTCGCGATGTTCTCCTGCCCGCGCACGGCGGCGATCGGGCGCTCGCTCCAACAGCTGCAGCTGTTCCGCCACCCGGCGGACGGCGATCGCTTCTACGCGCACCTGTCGGCGCAGGGTCACCTGCACGAGGTCGAGCTGCAGCTGTGCAGCCGGCACAGCGCGCCGCGGTCGGCGCTGGTCACGGCGCAGGCGGTCACGATGGCGGATGAGAACTGCTTCCTCGTCGTGATGCGGGACGTGACCGACCGGCACCGCGCGGAGGTCGAGCTCTTGACGCAGCGCGCCGAGCTGGCCCACCTGAGCCGCGTGGCGCTGCTGGGCGAGCTGTCGGCGGCGTTCGCGCACGAGCTCAACCAGCCGCTCGCCGCGATCATGGCCAACGCGCACGCCGGTCAGCGGCTCATGGCGCGCGAGCCGCCCGATGCGACGGAGGTCTCCAACATCCTCGAAGACATCGTCGCCGACGACCGCCGTGCCGGCGAGGTGATCAGCCGCCTGCAGGCACTGCTCCGGCGCGGCGAGCTGAAGCTGCAGCCGCTCGACATCAACGACCTCGTGCGCGAGGTCGTGGAGCTGGTCCACAGCGAGCTGATCCGCCGGGAGGTGCTCGTGCACACGAAGCTGACGCCCGAACTGCCACGCGTCCCGGCCGACCGGGTGCAGATGCAACAGGTGCTGATGAACCTGCTCGTCAACGCGTGCGACGCGATGGGGCAGCAGCCGCGCGAGGAGCGGGTGGTCACGATTATCACCGGCGAAACGCTGGGCAAGGAAGTGAAAGTCTCGGTCATGGACCAGGGCACCGGTCTTCCCCAGGGCAAGGAGGAGCAGGTGTTCGAGCCGTTTTTCACGTCGAAGCGCCACGGACTCGGCCTCGGCCTGTCGATCTGCCGCACGATCGTCACCGCGCACGGCGGCGCGCTCTGGGGGGTGAACAACCCCGATCACGGCGCCACTTTCCACCTGGTGCTGCGCGCGAGACACGAAGCGGCGTAGTTTCCCCTTGGTCCGATAGTCAACGCGGCCCCGCGCCGCGAAGGTGCGGCGTGTTGGCTTTGTGCCTGCTCGCGACGTCCCTGACGCTGATGCAGAATCCCGCCCCGGCGCGCGCGGACAGCGGGCCGCTGCCACAACCGCCCGACAGTGGGAAGTTCAAGTTCACTCCCCTGCTGGCGCCCGCCTACAACCCGGAAATGCAGTTCCTGATCGCGGGAGGCGTGCTGCTGTCCTGGAAGGTGGGTCCCAACCCGCTGCGGATCCAGCGATCCACGCTGTCCTCGACGGTGTCGATCTCCTCGATCGGGGCGATCAACGTCGCCACGACGCTGTCGTCCTTCTGGAATGAAGACCGGTTCCGCCTCAATGCGGATTTGTCGTTCAAGGACATGGACGACAACTACTGGGGCGTGGGGTTCGACGCCGGGTTGGCGCCGTCGGAAGGCGACTCGACGACCGCCTACCATCGCCGCTGGTTCAAGTTCAACCCCCGCCTGGTCTGGCGCGTGAAAGGGGCTCTGATGGTCGGCGGCGTGTTGGACCTGAACAGGACGACGGCCACGGAGATCAACAGCACCATGTTGCAGGATCCCACCTTTCGGCAGTTCGGGTCCAGCAACAGCAACGCCGGGGTGGGCCTGGTGGTGCAGTACGATACGCGCGACGTCGCGGCCAATGCGTGGAAGGGTGTGTACGCGGGTCTTACGTTGACGCACTACGGGGGCTGGCTTGGCGGTGACAACGAGTACGAGACCTATCTGCTCGACTATCGCCAGTACCAGTCGCTCGGGCGCCCCGGCCGCACGCTCGCGTGGCAAATCAAATCCCGCATCGGCGCGCACAACATCCCGTGGCCCGAATTCTCGATGCTCGGCACGGGCTACGATCTCCGCGGCTACGTGGAGGGCCGGTTCCGGGACCGCTCGACGGTGATCGGACTCGCCGAATATCGGCACATGTTCGTGCGCAGCAGCGGCCGCGTGTCACGGCACGGGTTTGTCGTCTGGGCCGGCGGGGGGACCTTGGGCCCCGACATCGCGCGCCTGCACGGATTCCTGCCCAACGGTGGTTTCGGCTACCGCCTGGAACTGCAGCCACGCTCCAACGTCCGCGTCGATTTCGGGTTTGGACGGAACTCGCGCGGGATCTACTTCAACTTTACCGAGGCCTTCTGACGGAGGAATCACCATGATTGCACGCAGTGCCGGTGTTGCTGCCCTGCTCGCGCTCGCCACGGTCGGCGCTGTTCCGCTCGAGGCGCAGGCCCAGGACACATCGATGACCAACGCGATCGAGCTGGTGCGGACGAACGTGCGCGCGAACAAGGCCGAGCTCATCGGGCGCGCGCTGGCGCTGCCCGATTCCGTAGGCAGCGTGTTCTGGCCGCTCTACCGCGAATACGAGGCCGAGCTGAGCAAACTCTACGATGAGCGGGTGGTGTTGATTCGCGAGTACCTGACGGTCTACGACACGCTCAGCAACGCGAAGGCGCGAGACCTCATGCTGCGCGTGTTCGACCTCGACGCCCGGCGCGTGAAGTTGAGTCGCGACCAGTTCAACAAGTTCTCCAAGCGGCTGCCGGCGAAGACGGTCGCGCACTTCTTCCAGCTGGATGGGTTTTTGAATCGCGTGATCGACCTGCAGATCGCGGCGGCGCTTCCCGAGATTCAGTAGAAAGCGCCGCCGCGAGGTCGTTTAGCGGCGGGTGGCGATACCGATGTCGATCGCGAACCAGCTCTGGTAGGGTGTGTCGCCCGCGGCGAGCGCGTAGTTGTAGCGCACCGCGGTATAGAACGCCTCGGACCCGTAGCTCTGACGCAGCGGCACCGTGAAGCCGAGCTCAGGCGCCACGCCAAGGTGCCAGCTGTTGTCCGTCGCGGTCCAGAGCCCTACGTCGACCCGGCGATTGATGTAATACGTGCCGGCCTTGATGCCGAGGAACGGACGCGCCTTGCCGGACGTGCCGAGATAGGTGTGGCCGGCGAGGAGGATCGAGTACGCATTGATGTAACGGAACTGGAGACCGGTGAGATCGATCTGGGGAAGCGACGACGTTTCGAGCGTCTCTTCGTTCGTCGCGTTCCAGCCAAGGCTCAATCCATACGAATTGCGTCCGCGCAGCTGGCGCCACTCCAGGCCTATGCCGCGGAAACTGTAATCACTCGTGAATTCTTTGCTGTTCGCCGTCGGGCTTGCCATCGACCACGCCAGCCCGAACCACGACGAGCGCTCTCCCTGTGCCGACGCGAGGCCGGGCAGCAGGAGCGCGGCCGCTGCAAGAGTCCAGATGCGCATGGCCGTCCTCATTGAATGGCAAGGTAAGGGGATTGCAGGAATGCTTGCGAGAGACTGCTGTTTATGCGCGCCAGGATCTCGGGATCGGTTCCTTCCAGCATCCCGTTGATGACCGCCGACCAGATCGCCATGCCTACGCCTTGTGACGTGTCTGGCGGTGGAACGTCCGGATCGATCATCGTGATGAAGAGCGAACCGCTCGTGAAATTCGTGGTGTAGACGGGATACCACGGATAGTACCAGTTCGAGCCGACGCCGTAGCTGCTGTAGGGCCCCCAGCCCCCCCACCAACCCCAATACGGGTACCAGGGATACCCCGGAGTGTAGTAGGCGTAGTTCTCGACGGTGATGGCGGACACCAGGACGATGACATCAGTTTGGACCGTCGTGTCGACGACGCGGGTGTATCCCATGTCCTCCAGTTCCTGCTGGACCCGCAGGAGGATCTGCGCGTCGTAGGCGTGGGTGAGCGTGGTATCCGCTCCTGCCGCGACGGACACGTCGACGATCGAGTCGGGCATGGCGAACGTCTGATTCGCCTGGAAATCGGCGTCCTGTTTGTGGAACGTGATGACCAGGTCCGTTTGCGCCACGGTGTCGAGCTCTCCCGGGTAACAGGCAGCAACGCTCAAAAAGCACCCGACGAGCGCGCCCCACAGGACATAATTCCTCAACATCTGCGACCTTCGCTGTTATGGATGTCCCAATGTCGAGCGGGCTCTGCACATGTGGTATTAGACCTTCGACCAATCGGATTTCTTGTCAGTGAATCGACAACAAGTTGCAGGGGATTCCCCCTATTGATTCAAAGGGCAACAGAGGTTACTCGCTCGATACTAACGGTCGTCGCAGGAAGTGCGATACTTATGCTCGTTATGCATGGGATCATGTACGGCTTGGTTGGGGTCCTCCTCGCCGGGGACGGGCGCACAACGGTGCTCGAAGCGTTGATCGTCTTCGCGCAAGCGGTGGTGATCATCGGGCTGATCTGGGAGCGGCAGCGGCGGCGGGCCGCCGAGCGCGCACTCCATCAACGGCTCGAGTTCGAAACACTCGTGTCCGAGCTGTCGTCCAGCCTGACAATGCTGCGCGACGGCGAACGTCCGACCGTGGTGCTGCGCTGGCTGCGGCGCCTCGCGGACTGTCTCGAGATCGATCGCGCGAGCCTGCTGCCGGCGCCGAACGGCAACGCGGCAGCGGGAGCGCCGCTGCCCGAGACCGCGGCGGTCGCGGGGAGCGCGTTTCCCGGCCTCGCGGAGTCGGTCGCGCGGGGCGAACGCGTGCGGTTCGCGAGTCTCGACGGGCTGCCGCCCGCGCTCGCGGGCGATCGCCAGGCGCTGCGCCGCAACGGGATCGAGGCGGCCCTCGCGATCCCGCTGCAACGCAACGGCGCGATCGTGGGCGGTTTGGCGCTGGTGAGCGGCGCGCGGCGGGCCTGGCCCGAGCCGCTGGTCGAGCGCCTCGAGTTCGTCGGGGCCCTGCTGGCCCGCGTCATGGTCCGGCAGGAGTCGCACGACCACGAAGACGAGGATGCGGCGGGGAATGGCAACGGCAAGACCGCGCCGGCACCGGGACCCGAGTCCGGCCGCCCTCCGATCCAGCCGGATCTCGCGCGCTTCGCTCGAGTGCGTACTCTGGGAGGATTCGCGTTGTCACTCGCGCATGAGCTGAATCAGCCGCTGTCCGCGATTCTGTCGAACGCGCAGGCCGCGCGCCGCTTCCTGGCGTCTCCCAACCCGCCGATGGACGAGGTGCGCGCGATCATCGACGACATCGACGCGGACGACCGACGCGCGGGGGAACTCATTCACGGCATGCGCGCGTTGCTCAACCACCATGACGTCGAAATGACGCGCATCGACCTCAACGACGTCATTCGAGACGTCGCGCGGCTGGTCCACGGCGACTGCCTGCTGCGGCGCATCGCGCTCGTGCTGGATCTCGAGGCGCCGTTACCCCCGGTCCGCTGCGATCGCGTGCAGATTCAGCAGGTGCTCTTGAACCTGATCGTCAACGGCTTCGAGGCCATGCAAGACACCGTGGCGGTCGACCGGCGGATGATCATTCGCAGTCGCTCGGATGACGGCCGCTGCGTTATTTCCGTGCGGGACGCCGGCTCCGGGGTTCCGCCGGTCAGCTTCGAGCGTCTGTTCGATCAGTTTTTCTCCACCAAACCTGACGGCCTGGGCATGGGTCTGTCGATCGCGCGGTCGATCATCGGCTCCCACGGCGGGTGCATCTGGGCCACCAACAACACGGATCAAGGGGCGACGTTCCACCTCGCGCTGCCTTTCGCTCCGGAACAGGAGGCCGCATGAGAGTGAGCAACGTCGTTCGATCAGACGCGAGACACACGACCCCCGGCCCGGTACGCATGCTGGATCGACACCATCCGCCCGAGACCTGTGTGGTGTTCGTCGTCGACGACGACCCCTCCGTCCGCAAATCCCTCGACCGCCTCCTGCGGTCGGTTGGCTATCAGGTGCAGACCTACGACTCCGCCCGCGCGTTCATGGGGCGCTCGCCGCTCCCGACTGACACTCCGCAATGCCTCATTCTCGATGTGCGGATGCCGGGGGTGAGCGGGCTCGACCTCCAGATCTCGCTCCGCAACTCGGGCTCCAGGATCCCGATCGTGTTCTCGACGGGCTTCGGCGACGTCACATCGAGCGTCCGCGCGATGAAGATCGGAGCCGTGGACTTTCTCACCAAGCCGATCGACGAAGAGCAGTTGTTGTCGGCGGTCGATCGCGGTCTGTCGCTCGACGTCGAGTGCCGCCGTGTCGACGCGGTCATGAGCTCCTTGAAGGGGCGCCTTGGCCGCCTGACGCCGCGGGAGCGGCAGGTGTTCGCGCTCGTCGTGACCGGCCTGCTCAACAAGCAGATCGCCGGCCGGCTCGGGACCTGCGAGCGGACGATCAAGGTACACCGGGCCCGGATCATGAAAAAAATGGAGGCCGGGTCGGTGGCAGAGTTGGTGCGCATGGCCGTCCGGCTGGGCTCCGCCGTCGAAGGGAGCGACGCATCGGTGGCCAAGGAGAAGGAGGAGGCCACGAGCGCCCTGGTGTTGACCTAAGGTCACATCGCGCTGGACCCGCCGGGCCGTAAGATGCCAAGGTCTTTCGCACAGGACCGGCATGGCTGCTCCAACGCTTCCTCTGCGGCCGGTGATTGGCGTCATCGACGACGATCCCTCGGTCCTGAAATCCCTCGTTCGCCTGCTGCGCGCGAGCGGATTCTTCGTGGTTCCGTTCGCATCCACCGAGCTGTTCCTCGAGACCCATCAAGCGTGGACCCTGCACTGTCTCGTGCTCGACGTGCATTTCGAGGGGATGAGCGGCTTCGACCTGGAGACGTACCTCAGCGATAGTGGGCTGCGGTTCCCGATCGTATTCATCACGGCCCACGACGATGCAGCGCTACGCGAGCGCGTCGAAGCAACCGGCCAGGCGTTCCTGCGCAAGCCGTTCGAAGAAACCGCGCTCCTCGAGGCCATCAATCGCATGCTGGCCGCGCCGCCAGCGCCGGCCACGCCGGCAGGACCAGCGCCGAAGAAGAAACCGCGCGGGGTGCCCTAAGGTGCGATAGAGGGCGCTGCATCACGCGTCAAAGTTGACGTATGATCCGCGGAGCCGCCCCGCAGAGTGTTTCGCCGTCCCCGCTCGCCGAGACCGCGCTCGACCTCCTCTGGATTCCCGGCGGGACGTTCCGCATGGGATCCGACCGGCACTATCCAGAAGAGGCGCCCGTCCATCGTGTCACGGTGGATGGTTTTTGGATGGACCGAACACCCGTTACCAATCGCCACTTCCGGCGTTTCGTGCAGGCGACCGGGTACGTCACCCTCGCCGAGCGCGCGCCGAAGACTGCTTCGCTCGTCTTCACACAGCCCCCACACGCCGTAGACCTCCGCGACGGTAACCAATGGTGGGTATCGCGGCCGGGTGCCGACTGGCGCCATCCCTCCGGCCCCAACAGCTCGATCGATGGCTACGACGATCATCCCGTCGTCCATGTCGCGTACCGCGACGCCGAAGCGTATGCCTGCTCGGCCGGGAAAAGCCTGCCCACCGAAGCCGAGTGGGAGTTCGCCGCGCGCGGCGGTCTGGAGGGCGCCGAATTCGCGTGGGGCAACGTGTTCCAGCCCTGCGCCCGTTACCTGGCCAATACCTGGCAGGGAGCATTTCCGCATCAGAGCCTCGGGCACGACGGATACGAGCGGACGTCGCCGGTCACGGCATTCCCGCCGAACGGGTACGCGTTGTACGACATGATCGGGAACGTGTGGGAATGGACGAGCGACTGGTATGCGAAGCACCCCCCGGACGCGCCCACGATCTGCTGTATTCCGAAAAACCCGCCGGGCGGCCACGAGCAGGACAGCTACGATCCGCGTGAGCCGGCGCTGCGGATTCCGCGAAAAGTTCTGAAAGGCGGCTCCCATCTGTGCGCGCCGAATTATTCGCTGCGGTACCGTCCCGCCGCCCGGGATGCAAAACCGGTCGACACGTCCGCGAGCGACATTGGTTTTCGCTGCGTGGTTCGGAAGACCTAAACACTGAGCTGCCGGTGACGGCCCGTCCCACGATCCTGTTGGGGGCGCTCGCAGCACTCCTCAGCCTGCTCCCATTCCACCCGGCTTCGGCGCAAGCGCTGCTGGTCCTGTTGTTCGGCGACAAGTTCGCCTCGGAGAAGGTGCAAGGCGGAATCAAGTTCGACGTAGTGGGCACGACGCTCTCGGACCTGTCGGGTGCGGCGCGGCTCCGGTCGTGGGACCTCGGCGGCTTCCTCGAAGTAAAGCTCAGTAACCAGTTTTCGATTCAGCCCGAATTCACATTCAAATCGCCCGCCGGCGCGCGCGATTTGCCGTTCGTCCCGACCGGCGTGGCCGACGTCGACAGCGCATTCGCCGGCGCAACGAACGTTTCGGTCGCGCGGACACTCGGCTATGTCACAATTCCGATTCTCCTCAAAGTGAAGGCCGGGCGCGTCGGTCTCGGAGTGGGACCGCAGATCGGTTACATCGTGCGCGCCGAGGACCGCTACACCGGCACGGTGGCGCGCGAGGATGATCTGTCGTACACGGTCGGGCTGTGGTCCCGCGTGAATCATTGGGACACCGGTGTCAGCGCCGTGGCCGAGTTTTTTCTCGCGCCTCGCCTGGGGCTGCACAGCATGCGCATTCGCGCGGTCTGGTATCACGCGTTCGGGGACGCGTTGTCGGACGCGCCGGGACGCAACGACACGATCGGGATCGGCTTCGGGCTGCCGATTGGCGGGCCGCGGCAAACGGGGACAACGGATCAATGAAGCGTACGCTGATGGGAATCCTTGCGCTGGTCGGTCCGCTGCAGCTCGCCGCGCAGAACCCCGACCTCGCGCTCACGCAAGCGGAGCGCGACAGCATCCTCGCGCACTACGACCAGATCTTTCCGATCTGGGGCCGCAAAGCCATCGAGCGGGGGTTCGACCTGCCGGCGCCGTTCGGGTTGAACGTGGGCGTATTCAGCGCCAGCCAGGGCGTCGTCATCTCGAACCTCGGCCTCGGATTCAACGCGCCGGCCGCGCCCGCTACGTTCATCAGATTCGAGGAGGCGAAGGCAACGCTCACGAACTGGAACGTTCGGGCGGACCTGTGGGTGTTCCCCTTCCTCAACGTGTACGGCATCGCGGGAACCGGGCCCGGACACACCACGGTGCACGTCGTAGAGCCGGTGGAGTTTTCGACCACAGCGGATTTTCAGGGAGAGAACTTCGGCATCGGACTCACCGGTGCGTTCGGGTTCCGCCGGAACTTCGTCGTGCTGGATTGGAACCATCAATGGGCATCCTCGAGCCTGCTGAGCGCGCCCGTGCCGGTGAACGTCTTCAGTACCCGTGTGGGCCGCGGGTTTCGCGTCGGCGCGCGCGCGCAGCGGATGCGCGGGACCTTCTGGGTCGGCACGATGCTGCAGACGATGAAGAACGAAACAGTCGGATCGATTCAGCTCTCCGAAGTGGTTCCGCCCGGGCTCGATTCACTGTTCAACAACTACCAGAGCTCGGCCTGGTATCAGGCTCTCCCCCCCGCCCAGCAGGCACTCGTGGACAACTTCGTCCAACGCCTCCAGGGCGGCGGGCTCGATACTACCGTCGTGAACTACAGTCTCAACAAGAAGGTGGCCGATCCGTGGAACCTGCTGGTCGGGGGAACGTTCGACTACCGACGGCACTGGGGACTGCGCGCGGAAATCGGATTGATCGGCCGGACGTCGGGGTTCCTGATGCTGAACTACAGAATCAAGCTCTAGGAGATCGTAGCACCAAGGTCTTACGGCGACTCGAGCCGTAGCGCGGGAGATTGCGGGTGAGCGCTGTCCGGGGGTCATTGCGGCGGGCAGCGAGATGCTGACCGCCGGACGGCGGGAATGGTTTCCCGGCAGCGCTCACCCCATCAACCTGATGGCCCAGCCCACATCCCCTTCAAACCTGTCGACTAGTGTCGCCGATCGAGAAGATTGCGCAGCACGACCACGAGCGCGTGTAGCGTGAACGGCTTGTGGAGCAGCGGCGTCATGCTGGGCGTGTCCAAAACCCGCTTCAGGCGCGCGGGATCCTCGTACCCGCTCATGTACACCACCGCCGGGTGCAACCCGCGATGCGCAAGGCGTTGGACGAACTCCGGCCCGTCGAGCCGCGGCATCACGACATCCACCAAGACGGCATCGATCGGTGTGCGGAGACCCTCGACGACGGCGAGCGCGTCCTCTCCATTCGAGGCCGTGACGACCTGAAAACCGAGACTCTTGAGCATGCGCGCGAGCGCCTGCAGGAGTTTCACGTCGTCGTCCACCACCAGCACCAGCTCGCCCCGGCCAGGCAGCAACAACGAAGTATCCCCGTTGGAGGGGGGCGGGGATGCCCGCTGTTCTGGTGTCATAGGTCCTTTGGGCAAATAGCGGAGGCGCGACGGCGAGGGCAAATACCGACTGCATCCGATTCCCATGCGAGGACGGCATGGAGTTGAAAGCGGTACGGAGCTTCGACGCCGTGGCGCAGACGCAGAGTCTGAGCCGGGCGGCCCGGCACGTGCATCTGGCGCAGCCGGCGCTGTCGCGCCGCATCCATGCGCTGGAGCGGGAGCTGGGCGTTTCGCTGCTGACCCGCCACGCGAGGGGCGTCGCGTTGACGCCTGCCGGCGCCGTGTTTGCCGGCGGTGGACGCCAACTGCTCCACGACGTCGGCGCAGCCATCGACCGCGCCGAGGCGACGGCGGCGGGACGTCGCGGCCGTGTCGTGCTGGCAGCGACGCGTGGGGCGGTGGCGAGCGGACTGCCGGTCGAAGTTCAGGACTCGCTCCGGCGTGATTACCCCGAGCTCACGCTCGTCGTCCAGGATTTCGAGCAGCGCACCGCGTGCGAGGCGGTTGCCGCAGGGAAAGCCGATATCGCCGTGTGTTCGGACAGCGTCCCGCCCCCCGGCCTCGTGGCCGAGCCCCTGTGGGCAGAGCTGCTCGACCGCGTCATCGTCCCCGCGAATCACCCGCTGGCCGCACGCCGCTCCGTAACGCTCGACGACCTCGGCGCCCTGCCCTTCGTGATCGCCCGCGGCAGCGCGTCCGAGCAGACCGGCGAGCGCGTCGGCGCCGCGCTGCGCGCCGCCGGGTTGCGCTCGCCGATCATCGCGTTGGAAGGCGACGTGCGCACGGTGCATGTGGCGGTCGCCACGCAGCGCGGTTGGACGCTGATCACGCACTCACGCGCCAAGACACCGCCGGATGGCACGGCGGTGTTGGCGGTGGACGGGCTGACCGTCGCGGTGGAAATGATGGCGGTGTGGCGCCGCGATGACCGGCGGGCGCTTCTGCAAACGGTCGTGCGGCGCATGCGCGACGTGGCGGCCGGCTACCCCGACTCACGCGTGCGCGCCCCGGGAGGAGCTGCTCCCGCGCGCGCGCGGGTGTTTCGCGCTCCGCGCCCGCCGGGCTCCGTCCCGTCCGATCTGCAGCTGCGGCACCTGCGCGAGCTCCTCAGCGTCACCACAACGCCCAGCATCAGCCGCGCCGCGCGGCGGCTCGGCATGTCGCAGCCGGCGCTCTCACGGCAGTTGCGCGCGCTCGAGCACGCGGTCGGTCTGACGCTGTTCGAGCGCTCGGCGCGCGGCGTTTCGCTGACACCGGCCGGCGTATCGCTGGCGGGCGATGCCCCCGCCCTGCTCGCGGCGGCTGAGCGACTGGTGCGCGAAGTGGATCGGGTGAAACGATCGGTCGAGGGCCGGTGCATGATCGGAACGGTCGCGACGGCGGCGGCCAGTGACCTGCTCGCGCGCGTGACGGCACGCTGCGCCGAGCTGTATCCCAACCTGCAGGTGATCGTGAACGAGGTCCCGAGCGCGGAACAGCGGCTGGAGCTGCTGCGTGCCACGATCGACCTCGGATTGGCCCACGCGCTTCCTGCGGCTCCCGGCGCGCCGGACGAGCGCATCGCCGCCGAGCCGCTGCTCGAGGATCGCCTGGAGTGCGCGCTGCTCAACCAGGATCACCCGCTCGCGCGTTCGCGGATCATCGAGGCGCGGCAGCTCGCGGACGTTCCCTTCCTCTTCATGGATCGCGCGTATCAGCCGGAGTTTTACGACCGCGTGTTCGGCGCGCTCGCGGAGCTGGGGCTGCGTCCGCGGACCGCGGCAACCTACGACGCGCTGCAGACCGCCTGGGCGTTGGTGGCGCAGGGAAAGGGCTGGACACTCGGCTTTGAGTCGCACCGCCGACGCGCCCCCGCGGGAACCGCGGCCGTCCAGATCGCCGGTTTCAGTCTTCCATTCGGGATCGATCTGCTGTCGCGCCGTGGCGAATCAGCGCCGACCGTAGTCGCGGTCGCATCGCTGTTTCGGGAGAGCCACGCGCGCCCGCGCCGCCGCGCGCGCGACCGGCGCGGCAACGGCGCGCGGACCTAACGCGCCTTGCTGCGACGCGACAGGGATGCCTCGCCGCGCAACGCGAGCACTCCCCGCATTGCCGGCTTCTGCTTGAGTCCAGCCAGGAAGAGCGTGGGACCGACGGTGAGCGCACCGGGGCCGATGCGCAGCGACGGCAGCAGCGACACGGCCCCCCAGCGCGAGCCCTGCCAAAACGGTGACCCATTGGCCACGTAGCCGGCCGCCTCGATGGTGAGGTCGAAACCCATCGGCGTGACATGCTCCTCGTCCCCGAGCTCCCCGATTGGGAGCATTCTGGTGCGCACAGACACCGTGCCGGCGAACACCGTCCCGCGTGACCTGCTGAGATAGTTGGTCTGATCGATGAACTGGCCCATACGGCCGGCGAGGGAGATCGCCGCGAGACCGCGGGCGCGCCGGAACACGTATCCGATCTCGACGGCTTCGATCTGCCAGTTCGCTCCCAGCGTGGCGAAATACCCAAACGAGATCGCGCGGGAGCTGGAGTCGCGTGTCTGGGCGGTGAGTGTGCTGGCACCCACAGCGACGACGAAACCTGCGAGAGATAGACGCACGGCAGCCTCGGGCTCGATGCAACCGCCTAAGGTTCGACCTCAGTGAAGCAGGTCGGCATGGAACTTTGGTACAACGTCGCCCATTCCTTGCGCAATCGTGCCGGTCATTGTCGATTCTGGCTTCCTTGTCACCCCCTAAACAGGTCTCGCTCGCCGGCTGGCTGATTGCTCTGGCTGTCGGCTATTACCTGGCCGTTCGCCTCGGGCTCAGTTTTCGCTTCCAGAATTCGATGATTGGCGTCGTCTGGATCGCGAACGGGGTCCTGCTGTCCGCGCTGCTGCTTACCCGCCCCTCGCGTTGGGTGCTCGTGTACTCGATTACGGCGTTGGTTCACGCGGCCGCGATGCTTCCCGAGGCGCCGGTGTGGCGGGTGGTGTGGCAGATCGGGGTCAACGCCGCCCTGACGATCACGATGGCGCTCATGCTCCGGCGCTTTGGGGGACTTCCGTTGACCTTCGCCACGCGCCGCCAGGTTCTCATCTATACCGCAGCGGCATTCGGACTGCCGGCGCTGTTTTCGCTCGGGACTCCGGTGGTCGTGCGCGCCATGCTCAACCTCGAGCCGGACTACCGGTTTCTCGTGGCCTGGGTGCGCGTGACTCTTTCGAATGCGACGGCGACGTTGCTGGTCACGCCGGTCATTGTGCTGTGGGCGTTTCACGGGCTCGCCCCATTGCGGAATGTCGGCGCGCGGCGGGTGTTGGAGGCCACCGTCATCCTGATCTTTCTCGTGTCCGTTGGGTTCGTCGCCTTCGGCACCGGACCGGAGATCGCGCGGTTTCCCGCGCTCCTGCTGCTGATCTTTCCACCCCTGCTTTGGGCCGCCGTGCGGCTTGGGCCCCTGGGCGCGAGCACCGCGCTGCTTGGGATTGCGGCGCTCTCGGTGTGGGGAACCGCAGGCCAGCTGGGACCTTTCGTGCTGTTCTCCGACGCCACCAGGGTCCTGTCCTTGCAACTGTTCTGGATCACGATGTCCACCCCGATCCTGCTGCTGGCGGCGGTGATTCGGGAGCGCGAGCAGGCGGAGGCCGCCCTCCACACGCTGCGCCTTCACCTGGCGCACGTCACGCGGGTCGCGACCGTCGGTGAGCTATCAGGGGCGCTCGCACACGAGCTGCGGCAACCGCTCACGTCCATCCTGGCGAACGCGCAGGCCGCGAGCGCCCTGCTGAGCCGAGGCGCCGCGGATGCGGGGGAGATCCGCGCGATCCTGGAGGACATCGCGCAGCAGGACCGGTATGCCGCGGAGGTCATTACGCGATTGCGCTCGTTTCTTCAGGAGCACAAACCGCAATACGAGCCTCTCGCGCTGGAATTGGTGGTGCGGGACGCGCTCGCGCTGGCTCGTGCCCTCCTCGACCGGCTCGGCGTCGCCGTCCATACGGAGATCTCCACCGGCCTGCCGCTCGTGCAGGGCGATGCCGTGCAGCTCATCCAGGTGGTCCTCAACCTGATCATCAACGCGTGTGAATCGATGAACCGCACGCCGGCGCCGGAGCGACAGCTGCAGCTACAGGTGGGGCGCAGCGACTCCCACTACGTGGAGCTGGCGATCGAGGATCGCGGCGATGGGCTGCCAGTGGGCCCGCCGGAAAAGGTGTTCGAGCCGTTCTTCACGACCAAAGACAACGGGCTGGGCCTGGGACTCGCGATCGCGCGCTCCATCGTGATCGCGCACGGCGGCCGCCTCTGGGGTGAGAACAATCCGGGACGGGGCGCGACGTTTCACGTGCTGCTGCGTACCGTAGCCTGAATGCCGAAACAGGACCGATGATCGCGGTCGTGGATGATGAGAAGTCCGTCATGCCGCGGTTGTACCAAGGTCATACAGCCTCAGCGGTCGCCCGGGCGTACGATCCCACGCATGAGGAAGATCTTCGCTCTCTTGATGCTCGCCGCGACGTCGCGGGCGGCGGCGCAGCGCTGTGACTTCAGCAAAGTGCCGGGCGTCGTGTGGTGGGGTCCCGAAAGCCGCATGACCGTGGCCCGCTTCGCCGCCTACATGGCGCCGATCCTCTGGTTCTCCCCCGACGAGCCGAATCTCAACGGCGCGAGCGGGCCCGAGATTCGCGTACCCGAAGCGTTCCCGGGCGAATCCGTTCCGCCACGCCCGATCATGTACTACCAGTTGAATCGTGTGCTGACCCGGCCCGGCGCCAAGGGCTCGGCCATCAGCAGGGTACCCGAGGCCCCCGAGCAAAGCACGCTGGATCTCACGAAAGTCGCCGTGGTCATCGTCCGATACTTTGCGTACTACGCAACGGAAGAGGGGCTCGGCGCGCACGCGCACGACATCGAGCCGGCGGAGTTCCGCGTCGCAATCGCTCCGAGCACCTGGGACGGATTCAAGAAGTGGTTTCCGCGCGGCGTGCGCTGCGAAACAACGAATTATGTGATCGCCGTGAGACGGGTTTCGGGACAGGCCCACGGGTTGGTCTGGTTCTGGAACGTGCTCGACACGGACGACTATTCGCAGTTTCCCATGCACCTGCTGGTCGAGGAGGGGAAACATGCGTTCGCGACGGACAAGAACGGCGACGGCGTGTTCACCAAGGGATACGACGTCAACGTCCGGATCAACGATGCGTGGGGCGCGCGCGACATCATCCGGACCGGGATGCTGTTCTCAGGAGGATATGAATCCTGGATGACCAAGGTGCGGCGACCGGAGCACCGCGTCCTGCCGCCACTCCCCGACGATAGTCGGCTCCGCACGAGTCTGGGGCGCCGCAGCGCCGGCGTGCGGAGCGCGGTGTACGAGCTGCGGCCGTTCCCGTCGCTCGCCATCGCGAAGGACGATCATGTGCTCGCCCATCTCATGGTCGACAAGGTCATCGCAAACTGGCCGGAGGTCGAAGGCCTGAACGATGCCAAGGGCTGGGGCAAGGCCCTGAGCGATGGGGCCGTCATCAAGTCGCTGTCGATCGCGTACCGCAACGACGGCGACGGCGGCATCGTGTGGTCGTTTCCGTTTCTCATCGTCAAACATCTCGAAGACCCGATGACCGGAGGCTACATCCTGCAGCGGATGTACGTGCGCGGCCCGCACCTGCGGGATTTCGGCTGGACGGCGCTCTACACCCCCTCCGCCTCGCGCTGGCTCGATTCCTATATCTCGGCCGGAGCCGAGAATCTCCACTCCACCGATTCAACCGGCGCGATTGCCGGCAAGTGGGCCTTCGTAATGGAGACTGGTATCAAGTTTCGCGTCAACATCAACGAGACGCCGTTCAGAGCCCTGCACGTGTTGACGGATTATTGGGGATTGCGCGCCGGGGTCAGATACCGCGGGGCGATGAACATCGACCGGCTGGGCTACGTGCTGGAGTTTGGCGCCGGTTCTTTTTGAGCGAGCCGCCGTTCAGCGTCGCCGGGCTCGTCCGACGATGATGGTGATGTTGTCCTGACCGCCCCGTTCGAGCGCCAACTTCAAAAGATCGGTGCACGCTTGCTGCGACGAGCGCAGGCCGGCCAGGCACTCGGCCAGTTCGGGATCGCTGACGTGCCGCGTGAGTCCATCGGAACACAATAAGAACACCGCGTCGCGCTCCTGATCCAGCGCCGTCACGACCGGCGCCGCGACCTGACCGCCAATCGCGCTCGTCAGCATGTGCTGCAGCGGCGAATTGGCCGCCTCGGCGACGGAGAGATCGCCGCTGTCCACGAGATCCTGCGCGGCAGTCTGATCGCGGGTGAGGCAGCGCAGCGTACCGTTGCCGTGCACGTAACAGCGGCTGTCACCGACCTGGACGACGTACGCGCGCGGCCAGACGCCGATGGCCAGCGTCAGCGTCGTGGCGGGCCCTCCTCTTCCCCCTTCCCCGTGCTCCCAGTCGTCCGTGCGCAGCGCGCGGACGGCCGCATCGGCGTCGAGCGCGGCGCCGCGCAGCGCGTCAATAAACGCCGGCTCATGGGCCGGATCGGCCGCGGCAAAGCAGCGGAGCGTGGATTGGACGTACTGCGCGATCGTCTCCACTGCGCGCTGGCTGGCCGCCGCACCTCCCGTCGAGCCACCCACGCCATCCGCCACAACCGCGAACGCGGCGAACCGGTCACCGCGCAGCAGCAGCTGGTTCATCGCGGGGAGGTTGGTGCCGTGCACCGCGAGCTCGCGATGCAGCGTGCCGATCAGAAAGTGATCCTGGTTTTCCCGGCGCACCAACCCCTGATGGGTCAACCCGTACAGATCGAGCTCATTATCGCGCGGCCTCAGATCGGCCGCGAGCGCCGCGGTCAGCGCACTGGGGACGGTCACTGCGCAGCGCGCGGGCGCGCCACTCGATCCAAGCCGTTCAAGGTGCGAACGACTCGGAACACATCTCCCACATCGTAAAAGTCGACAGCGAGGATGTTCGGCAGCCGCCCACGCTGCTCGGCGCAGGCGCGCGCCCGCGCGAGCAGCGCGCTGTACCCGTTGACGATCTCGGCATTCGAGGGCCGGGGAGCGGGCGTCGACTCGATCCAGTTATTGATTTGGAAGAACGGCGCCGTCTTGGGACCGCGATTGGGCCCGCACGAAAAATCTGCTGGTTTGTGAAACGTGTAGGGCGTTTCCTGCATCGCCTCCCACGCGGAACGCAACCAGGAGACTCCGGACTTGCCCGATTCAATGAACACGACGAGCCGCTGCCCCGAATCGATCATTTCGCGCAGCGTCGGCACGGGCGGCGTGAGCGATCCAGTATAGATCAGGTCGACCAGCCCGGCGTCCTGCAACAACCGCGCGATGTCCTCGGGAGCGATGTAGTCCTCGATCACCAGGATCACGACCTCGCCCGGGTTCGCCACCATGAATTCGCGCACCCCTGCGAGCGTCGGCTCGACCGGATACGCGCCCAGCTCGCAGAACCCATGGCAGAAGTAGATGGCTGACGGCCCGGTTTCATGGCCACGCCAGCGGGCGCGAATGCGCAGCGCGGCGTCCGTCGCTTCCGGTCCGAGCGCGCCCTCGATCTTGCCCCGCGAGCTTCCGGTTCCTTCCCGGTCGAAATCGGTGATCACCTTATCACCTGCCGGCACGCCGTAGTGCACGTCGATGAGCAGGGCGCGCACGCCGTCCTCGAGCTGGCGTGGAATCAGATGGTTTTGGTGCGGGAACAACCAGCCCGGGACCTCGGCGTTCGACATGGCATTGTGCGCGCCGACGAACACGACTTGGTCCAGGCGACGGGTGCAGAGGCGAGCCGAGCCGTTGCAGTCGGTCGCGACGCCCGCTGCCTCGAGCGGCGCCGCCGGCGCGCGGAACACGAACAACGCCGTGCCCCCCAATGCGAGCACCAACACGGCGCCGACTGCCGCGAGCACCCGCCACGCGCGCGCGTCCGGCCGCGCAGGCGCCGCGGCGCCCGTGAGGCTTTGCGTGCGCGCGAGCACGAGCCGGAAAACTTCACGCAGGCCCATGTACACGAACAGGAGCCCCGTGAGCGCGACGAGCACGTCCGCGCGACAGCCGACCTCCACCCGATGATGCTGCCGGATTTCGTCCGCTTGCTCCCGGATGAGCTGGCCGATGGCCCCGGGCCCATCGAGAGCCACACCCCGCGCGCGCAGACTCGCGTGGCTATCCGCCGCGATCACGAGCGGCCGGCCGGCTAGCAGCCGCT